>JAEEGH010004646.1_pt1 | contig 35062 bp, 50 predicted proteins | sample 9134181 | NCBI WGS metagenome assembly JAEEGH01 (sample SAMN16246544, study PRJNA631951) | gut metagenome | biome: gut microbiome; feature: rumen; material: DP-attached | host: Bos | place: Iran: Karaj | collected 2018-10
GTTTTTCGTTTTCGGGTGTTTGGTTTTCGTTTGGTTTTTCGTTTTCGGGTGTTTGGTTTTCGTTTGGTTTTTCGTTTTCGGGTGTTTGGTTTTCGTTTGGTTTTTCGTTTTCGGGTGTTTGGTTTTCGTTTTTCGGTCTTCCGCCTTGTCTTCCCGATACCTGACGTTGTGCGTAGGTTTTCTGTTGCTTATCAATTATAGGTATGATAAGTTTCATTGCGAACCTTGCAACGGGAGATAGTTTGTTGAAATCAATAGTACCTTCAATGCCGTAAGTAACTATGGCAAAGATAATTTCGCTTTTTTGTGCTTGGTCATCAAATTGGTTGACGGCTTCCCAATATGAGGGTTGAAACACAAATGCTTGCTGTGTGCTTTCGTCTTTTTCCATTTTTGTTATTTTTTAAATGTATGTTTGGTTTAAAAATTATTGTCTTTCCTTTCGGTTTGCTTTATTGACGGCATAACCGATATTTGATGTGTGCTTTTTGAGTAGTAAAACCGAAATTTTTTTTAGGTTTTTAGGCTGTATAACCAAAAAGTTTTTTTTGGTTATACAGATTTATACCTTTGGTTTACTTTTGCTTTTACTTTGGTTTTTGTTTGGTTTCTGTTTGCTTTTTTTAAAATGCCGTGATGGTTTTGATTTGCTTTTATTACACCACGGCATTGCTGTATTATAATGAACAAAAACTAAAATTAGGATTCCTCGCTTTTGGGTTCGGTCGGCTCTTTTGGCTCGCCTTCCTTTTCTTCGTCAGGATCATTGCCAAAGTCGGTCGCACGTATAATGTGGGTTACTACCTGCGCTGCGTCCTTATGATGCATAAGGTATTGTACGATGTACGGTGCAAATGACCTGAGAAGGGCTGAGAATGTGTCAAAGTTGAAATTGAGTCCTTGCTCGTTTTCCTTGTTGGTTTTTACGGCTTTGATAGCCTCAATATCGGTAATTTCCGATGTTTTGATGTTGATATTAAGTTCCATAATTAATTAATTTATAATACTTTGTTCCCCGCCGCGAATCAAATCGCTACTCTTAAAGAGAGCGGGGAGGTTGTGGAAAAAAACGTAATATTTGTACTATGATAGATAAAAACAAAATGCCAATGCCGAGGCAAATAGAATAGCCGCAATCACCCTCTTTGCAAATGTAATCAAGGGTGAAGGCGGCTTTGGTGGGGGTGCGTATCCGAAATAACCAATCATTAGGCAAAGCATTTAAATGTGATGATTATTCCTGCTATTACCGCAATCCATACGCACCATTTTTTCAGGTTTCCGATGAACTGCATTTTTACTTTGCCTTTGCCGTGTTCGGTATAAAGGCTTTGAGCGTAGGGGTACGCTTCGCTGAGAGAATCGAATTTATTCATAAATCAATCAATTTTTAAATTATTATTACTCTGTTGTTTCGGGTACTATCCCGAATATCTCGTTTACTATGTCCTGATGTGGGCAGCGGTTTTTGCCCGATACCCACATATAAAATGCGGCTGCTGTGATGCCGAATTTTTCGCACACAGTCTCTTTGAGTGTGCGTTTCTCCTTGCGGTTCAGCATCTGTTTGTATGTCTCTTGCCAAGTAATTTTTTCTTCTGTTGCCATATTTTTTTTAAAAATTTCGCTGACAACTTGATTTTCTGCATTATATTTGCAGTTTTTATAATTGTCAACTTTGTATATTTTGAACAATGCAAAGGTAAGTAATTTGAAAGTAAAAAGCAAGTATTTTGCGAACTTTTTTTTAAAAAAAATAAAAATTTAATTAAGTTATTATGAATGAGAGATTTAAAAATATGGTTAATTACCTTTTAGAACAAAGAATTGAGTTCTCACAGAATGATATAGCAAAAAAAATAGGTATTTCATCCGGGTATATATCTGAACTTGTACAAGCAAAAAAGAGGATTAGCAAGCAAATTGTTAGCAAACTTATTAATGCCTATCCTCAACTTAATGCTGATTATTTGAAAACGGGAGATGGCGATATGGTAAAATCAGTTCATAATATTATAACTAACACGGGAGCATTTTCTAAAAACACCATCAATGAAGATTTTAGTGCGCAATTATCCGAACTGATAAACGAGCAAAAGGATATGCGCAAAGACTTTATGAACCTTATGTCGGAGAAAAACCGTCAAATAAACGAGTTGATTGAGATTATCAAGAAGGATAACGACAATATATAAGGTGTATCTGCAATCTGTGTAAAATCTATTAACCACACCTTATATTATATACGGTCGGAACGTGAATAAACGCTCCGATTTTTTTGCATTTTTTTTGAAAAAAAATTTGCAAAATACTTGCATATTACTTTCAAATTGCTTTTCTTTGCATTGTCAAAATTAAAAAAATTGACAATAACAGATGCACACTATTAGGTCCTAGGAAACGCCCGGAATGGGTAAAACAAGAGGCGGAATACACGCTCTTAAAGCTCTGAGATTACTTTTTGACATAACATCATTCCGCCTCTTTATTTTAGTAACAAATTAAAAACTAACAATATGGCACAGAAACCTGAATATATCACCAAACGCACCCTCACCAATAGGGTGGCTGAATGTATCAACGAACTGATTCACGGAATACGAGCAATGCACATCTTGTTTGAACTCCGTGATCGTAGCGTGATAATCACTATTCAAATGCACAAATCAAAATACGCAGATTACGAGGTATGGATAGCATACCAACACGGTAAGACATTTGAGAAACAGCAGACATATTTCTGCAAAGAAAGCGAAATAATTGATAGTTTGTATAATGACAATCCAACGGTATTTAAAAGATAAAAATTAAACTTCAAAGGACGGCTTGGTGAGCATCATATCAGCGATATGGTCAACAGACTTCTTTACGTGTCCTAACCCTCCTCAATTGCGCAATAGAGGGCGGCTCTAAGAGTCAAACCAACGGTTGTAATAGGTCGTGTAAAAGCAATCCGAAGGAATGACGGCAACGGGAGATAAAAGAGGAACATCCCGGTCCTTTTTTTTAAAAAATTGATTGTAACTATGGAAATGGGAACTATATACATTCCAATTGAGCAAAAACCTATATTCGGTTTTCGTAAGGCGGAAAAACCGCTTTGCGCAGAAGGTTTTTTATTAACCTCTTGCGCTATCAACAACCTGATACCCGTAGGTAATCCGTTGTTGGTGATCCTTGGCTTTATATTTCTTATCGTTGTTGTGCTTATAGCCGCAGCAATAGATATTGTGCTATTCCTTATTATTAAAAATTTCTTCGCCTTCTTGTGGTCGGTAATCACCGACAGCGCAAGCGGCATACTCGGCAAGTTTGCCCGAATTGTTGGCATTGCCGCAGGTGTTTTTCTAATCTATGTATTTATTACCTCAAAAGCATACATACAATGCGCATCGCAATTAAAATCGTTATTGGGTTGGTAGTAGTCGCCTCGCTGATGGTGGGTGATTTTTACCGTACATTGGTAAACTATACCAACGTATTCGGCACAGATACCAGGTATCTGAGCAGCACTGATAATTTATCCATAGTGGTACACCATACCGCAGCCGAAGGGTGCGACCTTGCAGCAATCGACCGCTATCACCGTGATTCGTGTGGGTGGGAGAGTGGTTTTGCGTATCACTATTTTATTACCGACACCTTAATATATAGGGTGCATATTGACACAGCCCGAACCATTCACGCAGGAAATCAGTATTTCAACAACAACGCTATTGCCGTGTGTGTTTCGGGAGATTTTAGCAAGCGCAAACCATCGGAAAGTGAGATTAAGAACCTCTATTACACCTTAGCGTATTTGTGCATCAAATATGACATACCCGTTAGCCGTGTATATTTTCACGGAGAGGTATGTAACACTCCGACAGAGTGTTGTGGCAAGTTTCTTAAACCATACATTAAACTAATCAATAGGAGAGAGAGCGATGACGAATAACTACCCCCCTACCGAGAGTTATTCTCGTGTAATAGACATATCAAGAGAAGAATTTGAACGTCAATCAAACGTTGACGAAACGCTGTTTGAACGTGAACCAAACGACATTCAAACGGTGTTTGAACGTCAACAAAACGACATTCAAACGTCATTCAATCGTCAATCAAACGTTGACGAAACGATAGAGAAACGCCGTAGACAAACAGCCGCAGCCACACAAGAGAACCGTGAGCAACCTGCAATTACGCCATCTGATTTCGTGAAACAAAACAAAATGGTTGTAAACCTTTTAAATAATAAAAAGTTTATCAAACAAGTACTTGGACGGAGGAACTTAAAGTATGTATTCAGCCTCCCCCGCCCTATCAGGTACGCAATAAACCAAAGACTACATACCAACTATACTGACTATGAATTGGATAAAATACACATTTCTAATCAATTTAAACAGAGAGTACACAAGTCTGTTTGTTGGATATTATGTATTTTTTGTCTAATCATAGGCACTTACATAACATCTGTTGTTTGTAAGGCAAAGTATTATTCGGGACCGGGAACGCAAACAACATTCACGGCATCAGTAGTAGCCGCAACTCCTGAGATAGAGAAGGTGATTGTAGCATTTGAAAAGCGGACAAAGTTTGTTTTCTATCCCTATCGAAAAGGGATAGTAATTAAAGAATTGTCGGCATCCAACGCTGATAATTACGAAAACATACTTCAATTAAATATGGCTGCGCAAAAACAAGCACAAGCAGCCGCAAAAAATAAGAAATAATGACAGATAGGGAGTTTTACAACATTGTCAAAGACTTGCGCATTGCACAAAAGGCATATTTTAAGAATCACGTTTACGAAAATATGTACGAAATGCAAGGGTGCGAATTGCACGTAGATTTGGCACTGCGACAATTGCCAACGAGCGACAAACCGAAAGTGCAGCAATTCCGCAAAATGGTAGCGGATATGCGAAGGATGCAAGATATTTGGGTAAAAACCAAATTACACGAGCATCTAAAAGCAGCATTATCTTACGAAAGCAAGGTTGATAAAGAAATAGAACGAGTGGAGAACATACTCCACCCTAAACCAACACAAACAAAATTAGAACTATGATGAAAATGAAAGCGTTTGCAATTATTATTGCATTTTTAGCCTTTGTAGCCTTTTTGTACTTCACTATGGGACAACCTGAGCCATCTGTAACGAAGGCAGACCTCGAAAAGGTTGAAAAGGAATTTAAAATGCAAATAGATAGCGTATTACGTGAATGTGATACTCTGAAATCGGAACTGCGACAAGTGCGTGCCAACACCGACACCCTGAAAGCAGGGCAAGAGGTAATTTATCGAACTATGCAAGAAAACAAGGATAAGGAGACTTCATTATGGACAATAATAGGATTATAGATTTCTACGTGGAGTTTGCCGCCAAGTATTTTGGCTTAGATAAGTTTTTTGGCGGAAAACAAAATTTAGCCGATATTGGATATATGAAAAGTGTTTTTCAAGATTATTGCGGAGATCCAACAATTTCTGTTATTCCACTAAATAAATTGCTTGTAAATAGACGTATTGCATACGTAAGGCAATGTCTACAATCAGGACTTTCGATTGAGGATATTTCGGCAAAAACACTAACAAGTATACCTCGCATACAAAAGTACGCAACCCAAGATTTTTTGGAGCATAGAGACGTAGATTTAAATGCGTTAGAAGAAAAGATTAATAAACCAAAATACAACAATATGAATTACACAATCAACTTAAATTTAGCGAAGTTGCCCGGAGCGCAATACGCTAATCGTGGAGATGGTAAGGTTTGTATAGCCATTCCGACATCCACAATGTTTGTAAATGAAAACGGCTGTTTCCTCAATTTGTCAGTGTGGGAGAATCGTAACAAAGATTATTCTTCACACTATCTAAAACAATTGTTTAGTAAGGAATATCGGGAAAAACTTACCGAGGAACAAAAGAAACAAATTCCAATCATAGGCAATATGAAACCTATGGAAGTTAAGCCCGAAACCACTACAACGGTATCAGTCATTACTGAGCCTCCGTTGTCAGCACCATCACAGACATCTGCAAGCGAACCCGAACAACAACCCGTAGAAATCAATCAGGAAACTACTGACGATTTACCTTTTTAATGTATTATGCTCACCATACTATTATGGTGGGCATTTATAATTTAGACACTATTGATATGAGCGATTTTGATAGTCTTATATTAGAAAAAGTATCAGCCTCAATCGACAAGGCTGTGGCTTTAAAAACGAGCGTTAATTTAAGTCCTGCAAGAGACCCAAACGTAGATGTTTTAACACGTATGAAAGACATCTGCGAATATCTCAATATGAGCCGTAATACCTTTGTTAAGGCTTATTGCGAAGGATATTTTGGTCCGGCTGCGTGGAAAATTTTGTCTCAATATTATTTCCGTAAGTCTCTTTTTGGAAAGAATTAATATATTTGCGATGGAAAAAAACGTAAAATATGAAACATTCAATCAAAATTACCCTTGGCACAGCCAAAGGCGAAACAAAGCCTATACGTTTGAGGGTATCGTTTCTAAGTCAAAGGGTAGACCTTGTAACGGGACTTAGTTACGAGGAGAAAAATTTTACCAACGGCAAAGCAAAACGTAATACCGTAAATGCCAATCGACAAACCGCAGTAGAGGTTAACCTATTAATTGCCGAACAAGTAGAATTTATTGATACTTATTTTATTCAATGCCAACTCGACCATCGCAGACCGAACCCCGAAGAACTTAAATTGTTTTTTAATAATAAATTTAAAAGCGCAGCCTCCACTATTAATGCTGATATATTAGTTATTTACGACCAATATATAAAGCAAAAAGAGCAAGAAAAACAACTCGCTTATAAAAGTATTCTAACACTCCAATTTTTGCGAAAAAGTTTAATAGAATACGACAAAAACCTAACCTTAAAACAAATAACTCCCACATTTTTAAATGATTATAAGAGTTATTTAGAATCAACAAATAAGTATAAAAATACGTCAATTCACGTATTTGTGTTTCTGATAAAAGGCTTTTTGAATTACCTTCAAAAAAAACACTATATTAATGTAGAGTTTGAAGGTTTGCCGACAATCAAAAAAATTACTAACGAAACTCAAAGTTTTCTCACCCACGAGGAACTGAAATTATTTTACAACATCCGTTGCGACACACCAACGGAGCAACTTTCAAAAGATTTATTTTTATTTGCTTGTTTCACGGGTCTGCGCTTTTCTGACCTTTCGGCACTGCGCAAAGCAGATATACATCCTGACCATATCGAAGTGGTTACAAAAAAGACCAATAAGAGAATCTTGATAGATCTTAATCGTTATTCGCTTGAACTAATACACAAATACACTGCACCTGAATACTCAGGACTTAAAAGATTGTTTCCGCCTATCAGTTTGGCGCATTATAATAATATCCTTCATTCTCTTTTTACACGTTGCGGATTTGACACACCCGTAACTCTTACATATTTCAAAGGTAGTAAGAGGTTTGAGGTAGTCAAAAAGAAGTTTGAGATTTTGTCATCACATTCTGCACGAAGGACATTTGTTGTAGAATGTTTGCAAAAAGGTATTGCTCCGCTTGTAATTATACGTTGGACCGGGCATAGCAATCTTGAAACATTAAGACCATACATTGCTATTGTAGACAATCTCAAACGTCAGGAGATGAGTAAGTTTGATACTGATTTATAAAAAAGCACAATAAAATTCACTCTTTAAACACACTGAAAATCAATAAGATACAGAAATTTAACATTTTTTAACATAAATATTTTGGTGATTATCATAACAAATACTAATTTTGCATCGTATAAATAAGTGAACGGCAACCCAAAAAGCAACCCAAAAATATTGCCGAAGGTTGATATAAGTTCAATGGTTAACGGTCTTTACCATACGGTTCTGATATATTCTGACACGGTTTGACGAGGTTTGATAACATTAAAAATTACAAAAGTAAAAAAACAAACCTTTAACAATCAGTGTTTTAAATAATATCATTTCCAAAAACAAGCCCGATTTATTTAAAAAATTGATTGATATGAGTACTTTAAACTTAGAAAAATTCGCAAAGTGGTTTTTTAACTACCCCACACACGAGCCTTGGTGCGACAATTGGCTCAAAGGTATGTGTACTTATCCTAACAAGAATGGCGAGATGGTTTTCGCCTCTATCTATTTTGATCATTTCAAAGCAAAATTTCTGCATTTCAGAAATACTTGCGGAGCAACAGAAGGATTGTTAAGGTTCATCTGCGACCTTGATGATACGTGGACTCAACGTCTTGAAAATTATATTATCAACGCAAAAATATAGGGAGGATTAGTTATGGCACAAAAACAACTTACCACACGTCCGAAAATGCAAAAAGCATTTAGTAGAATATTCCAAGTTGGCTATTGCCGCTTGCAAAGTGTACTTTTTGAGCAATCGCCACGATTCTACACACAAGGACAATTAGGATGGAACAACGATATCTATGTATTAGATTGTGATACAATTCTCGTAACGGGCTACCGCTCTACCTTCGGCACTCCATTAGACCCTAAAAAAGTTTCGGAATTTGAGGGTCGCGCACATCAACAACTTTGGGAAAGCACAGAACCGTACCAAACACGATATGCTAAAACACGGGAAATCTACAACGAATTTTTAAACTACATTAAAACATTGTAACTATGAAAACTCCAACAAAAAAAGATTATACTGAATTTCTTAATGAAATAGGTGAAAGTTTTTCTGAGGAAAACTTCATCATTGGCGGAAAATTCCGCAGAATGAAATACGGTGATGCGATCAGAAAGTACGATCCAATAGCCTTTTCCGTAGGATATAGAGACTATTGCAACAACGAGGAACTTCGCTTAAACTAAGGTAACGGGCGGCTAACCACCGCCCACTAAAAACGACAATATTATGCACACAATAACAAATACCATTCTCGCCCAAATTGGAGGCGATGAATTTCTGAAAATCGGCACAGCAAAAGAATACCGCTTTACGCCTTCAACAGCCTGCGTAGACTACCCCTCATTGGGTCTCCGCCTTCAAGTAGGCAAAAATCAGGCTATAATGCTTATTATCTACGATGAAGGCGCAGACGAATACATCTTTCAAGCAGGTAAAAACTGCAAAAACGTAGGCAAGGTATATAAGGGCGTGTATTACGACCAACTTATCAGCCTTATTGAGACAGAGGCAGACGAGGAATTTCCCTCGCTCAAATGCCCCGAAGAATACGATGAAGTAACGATTACTAATTGGTAATGCTATGGCTACAATGACATTAAAACGTTTCAAACAGATTGTTAAAAACGGCTCTCTCAACTTAGAGAAACACTGCAACGGTTCGGAGTTCAAGTGGTACGGACACACCGTCTGCGTAATGCCTTTACATTGTTCTTATGGCGTGATAGGCTATTCAGTAGATATGGACGGTAAATCTTTCAACGTAGACAACGAATTGGGCAAAATAGAAGAAGATTGTTAAGGTAATGTGCGGTCTAACCAACCGCACACAAAATATTAAGAATATGACTAAAACAGAAAAAATAAAACTACAATTGGAAGATTTGGCTAAGAGTATGTCAAAATTGATAGGGCAAGATTGCACCTATCACGAAAGCGATTTTGGCGGACGTTACTCGATATGGATAAAAGGCGAAGGTGGCGCATTGACACAAAAACTTATAGGTTTCGCCAAATGGGACGATCTTCTTCACGAATACTACACATTCCAATCTGCGTGGTATCTTGCAAAAAACAAATTTGAAAACAAATAAAACTTATTGCTATGAATACTATGAATATATTAGAATTGATAAAGGAATATCACTTGACTTTAAGGTGTTTCCCTGAATATCGTACAACTACACACCGCTATACAGAGAAAGAAGCGCAAGAGTTAACACAAAAGGGTATTGATTTTATAGTTGTTGAAGGTGTGGTAAAAGACGGTGTAAAACCCGAACAATATAAGTTTTACGAGCGTGAATCCACAAGATACAAAGATGGTTTCGTAATAGAGAAATTTATCAGGTATCAAAAAATAAGCCCTTTTCACGCAAAAAACGGAGTGTGGGGATGCAAAATGGACGAAGGCTTATTTGGATGGTCTGAAAAAACAGATTTTTTCGCAAAAACACCCGAAAAAGCAGTTCAAAAAGCCGTTGCTGCTATTGAAAAGCGGAAAAAAGAAATCGAAGAATTACACAAACAAGCAGGTATTAACTAATAAAAAAAGTACACAATATGTCTAATCAAGAAGAAGTGAATTATATGGTTAAACCTTTAAAATAAAGAAAATGGAAAGAAATATCGAAATAGCAGATTATTGCGCTAAAAAATATATTCCTACAAATATTAATATAGGAACAATAATTGCCTTGAAAGCAATAGACGCATTTAGCGAATTGCCAATTTCAGCGCAAACTAATTGGTATTCAGAACAACCCCGAACAGAAGAATATTGCTTAGTTCGCATTACACACCCAACGAAAGATGTATATATTGTAGCAAGATGGGATACCGAACAAAAATGCTTTATATCGGAAGAAACGGGCGTAAAAATCGCTCAATTCTTAGCGTGGAAAAGAATAAAATAAACCTTAAAAACCGTTAAAACTATGACACACTCAGAATTAGGTGTATTAAGACCGGGCAAATCGGTATTAAAAACAGACATTAACGGAGTTCCAACCAAAGTCTTGTTTAAATTCTTAATATACCGTCATACCAAAGAATGTTACTCAATTTGTGCAACTCAGGACTTCAATAACCCTGAACCCGACAAAATTCTTGAAACAGATTTAGAACTTAGTAAATCCAAAGCAGAAATCATACAATTATAAAAACAAACAATATGATAACAGATTTAAACGAAGCCCAAAAACGTATATCGCTTTTGGAAGGTCAAAACGCACAACTTACTAAAACCATAAGGTTGTTGACAGAGGTAAAACCTTCGCCTGATGCCGAATTAGACGAGGCAATTGCACAATTTTACCAAAGTGCGATGTTCAGATTTAATGCCGACAATAACCGAAAAAAAGCCAAAAAAATGGCAAAATGGTTGGAAGAATTAAAAGATTACCGATACAAATATGAGATACAAGGTAGACCGCTAACACCTGATATATTACGTGAGGAAAAGTGGCAAGAAATACCTTCTGAACTCAAACAGATTGAGTTTAATAAGTTGGAAGAATCCGATGACGGAACGATAAATTGTTTTGCTATAATATTTCGACCGACCATCAACCGTATTTGTATCGAATATAGCAATGCTAAAACAAGCATACGCATTGTGAAACCATCATCAATCACCGTTGATGATTATAATACGCTACTTCATATTCTTGAACTTTCAAAATTTAGAATACACTAAAATTCACCTAATTATGAATACAGAAATTGACACCGAAGATGGTTATGCAGACGAGCCAATCAATCCTGACGATTGCAATTTTATGTCGCAAGATTGCGAAGGATGTCCGCATATCGAATATTGCATTGCAACCAAAAAAAATAACTAACGTAATAACAATATTATGAAACAAGAAAAACTATTCAGAGTAACCCTTGCTGACGGTGCATATTACTGCAAGACCATATCGGCAGTTATGGACTTGCTGCGAGAAAAAAACGTATCTCTCCCACCGTGGAGAATATGGAAGTTGAGCAAGGAAATTGGCGACAACCACGTTTTTACCGACTACGGACTTATTTTGGACGTGTTACCTATATACGTTCATCAGAACCCTAACAAGGGCAAATACAAACGTAAATAACGGTGCATATATAATAAGGTGTGATATTCAAAAAGTCGCACCTTATTTTTTTGCATTTTTATAAAAAAAATTACAAAAATCCTTGCAAATATACGCAAACATCGTTATATTTGCAACGCAGTTTAGTAAAAATCCTAATTAGCGGCGTGAGCCGTATTGTGTGTAGTAGTTTAAAATATTGATTATTAACATTTTAATATTTTAAACTATGAAATTTGAATCTTTAAACTCTGACGATAAGGAGTATTATTTCAACTCGGTGTTTGCTTCGGGCATTTACACCATCCCTGAATTTTGCCACAAATACGGTATGCCCGACCTCTCGTACAAAGCCGATGATGTTAACGCATACGTAGCCAAACATTATCCTGACAAATACAAAAAAATCGTTCAGGACGGTTACAAAATGACCGAAGGCGACAAACTCGGTGCAACCCCCAAAGGTTACAAAAATATCCGCAAATCTGATATTATTGCAGCCGTAGCAAAGAAAACGGGTACAACCAAAAAGGCAGCAACCGAAGTTGTTAACGCCTATTGGGACGTAATCAAACAAACTCTCAAATCTAACAGCACAGCCAACATTTCTATACCTAACGTTGGCTCAATCCGTTGTGTCCGTCAAAAAGCGCGTACTTACAATGTGTCCTCGTTGAAGCACACAAGTAAGAAAACTGCAAAGTCGAAGGCAAAGACAAAAGCAAAATTCTTTGTTTCGGACAATTTCCTCACCAAATCGGCAACCGTAGCCGCTGCACCCAAGAAACGCAAAAAAAAGGCTACAACCACAACTACCACAGCCAAAAAGAAAAAGAAAACCACATCGACACCCAAAACCACAAAGGCAAAGGCTAAGGCTAAGACAAAGGCAAAAACCACGTCTACAAGCAAGAAAAAACCTTCAAGCACTACTACGACAAAGCGCAAAAAACGCACAACGAGCAAAAAATAGTCTAACTTAATTTATTCACTATGACACCATATAATCAGATAGATGAGTACGAAAAGCAGGGATATTTTAACGACATCGCCAAAAAGTTTGAAACTACACAAGGTTTTTTCATCCGATATTTTTTTGATGGTAGAAAAGAATATCAGAAATTCAGAAAATCAGGACAACTCCTTGCCGATTATATTAAAGAACAATATCCGAATAAGTATGATTCCATAGCAAGGGATGGCTATAACCGTATGCGAGATTGGTTGAATGATGAAATGGACGATGATGAATTTGACGAAGTGTACGATGATAACGAGATAGAGGAGAATTATGATGATTATCGTCGCTATAATGACGATGATGACGAAGAAGATGATGATTTATTTGGTATATCAAAGAAACGTAAACTTAAAAAATCGAAAAAAATGGCAAAAAAAAGAGACGAATTTCTTGACCTTGTAGAAGGTGGGAAAAAACTATCAGGCTGCGGTAGTAGAAAACGCACCAAACTAAGTGGTATTCGTGGCGGCAAAGACAACTTCACAAAAGCCGACATCACAAAATACGCTGCCGACAAATGCGGTGTATCTCAGGCTAAGGCTAAATGTGTGATTGACGCAGCATTTGAATTTGTCAAAGAGATGGCGAGTGATAAGAACTCTTGCGTAACAATCGCAGGTTTCGGTTCGTTCCGCACCAAATCTTACAAATTCAATTCTAAGTTAGGTGGCAGACGCTATTCAGGCACACGCTCAAAACTCACATTCTCACCCTCAAAGAAATAGCCAATGACACACGAACAAATAGAGCAATCTGTCCGTTCATTCGGGGTAACACCTGCGCCTTCCAAGTTCCAAAAAGTTACGCAAATCGTGATTGACAACTTGGAAGGTGGGTATTACCATCCTAATATGCAAGCGGCTGACCCTAAGAAGTTTGCCATTATGGGCAAATCGGGCGAGACTATGTACGGCATAGACCGAGTGGCAGGCGGCAAAATCAACGAAACTAAGGCAGGTAAGTTGTTTTGGCTACTCATTGACTCTCAGCAAGCCTCTACCAAGTGGAAATACGGTTACAAAGCCGAAGGAGACACCGCTGCGCAACTCAAAATCCTTGCCGCAACAATCATATACGATGTATACGTAAGACTGTGCAAGCAATTCGGCATTGACCGCAATATCGTTGACAACGATGATTGCCTACTTGTGCATTGGTGCTACGCTTGTTGGAACGGTTCAGGACACTTTCAAAAGTGGGCGAAACAATTCAATACCGAAGTCAGCCGTCAAAAGTCGCTTATTAGCGGTGGAAAACAAAAGGATTACGACTACGACCTACTGCGTGCTTGTGCGCTCAACACCCGTAAGACAGACGGCACACAAGCCATCCGTGATAGGGCTGACCGCATAAGCGGAATATGGAAAAAGTATTTCAACTACACGCTACCAACTACCGCACTCGCCACGGCTCAGAAAATGCAAAAGTCAAAACTATGGCTGTGGCTGCTGTTGGGAGGCGTGATTATAGGTGGCGGCATCGGTATCTACGTTTGGCGAAAAAAGACAAAACGATGAACGAAGAAAAAAACAATCTTCCCGAAATCTCTACAATCATATACCTGATAGTATGGATATTGTGGATTATACGAATTATTGTCAAAAAGCACGGCTAAGTACGTGTATGGCAAAAATATGTGAAACAAAATGCAAACATTTCAGACCAATGAACCGCTCTAAGGTAGACCAATTCGCAATGGACGTTGCGAATATTTATGCAGAAGATGGCAATGATCCCGAATGGGAGAAGATTGTCAAATCTTGTCAGGCTATGGCTCGTATGCTGTTGCACGATATGGGTATCACCGTACACGAGGACGTTGCGTTTGCAATGTTGGCGAAAAAAACTCTTGACAAATATAATCAATAAACTAATATGGCTACAAACCTAAGGAACTATGCGCACAGCATCGTAGGCAACAGCCCTCTCGGTAGCAACGACCGAGAGCAAAACGACTATTATACAACGGGAAACGGTGCAATATCACGACTTGAAGATGTGTATAAATTACCCAAAAAAGTTTGGGAATGTGCGTGTGGCAACGGTAGATTGTCCGAACAACTAAAAGACAACGGACACACCGTATACAGCAGTGAACTATTCAAACGTGGATATGGCAAGACGGGTGTCGATTTTCTTAAAACACGGGCAATTCCGCAAGGTTATGATTGTATATGCACCAATCCGCCTTACAATTTGGCTATTGAGTTTTGCAATCACGCATTAAGCCTTATCTCAAAAAAAGGAGTTGTGGCAATGTTGTTGAAGTTGACATTTTTGGAGAGCGAAAACCGTTACAATAATCTGTTTTACGACAATCCAATGACATACGTATTTCCGTTCACTCATCGTATTTGTTGCTACAAGAATGATGACCGTAGACACGATAACGCATTAATGCCTTTTGCGTGGTTTGTTTGGGATAGAAAGATTAAGTCGGATGCACCTCAAATTTATTGGATATGACGAAACCGCCAATTATAGATGATAATATCAAGATAGCCGTAATGTACCTTGGTGTATTCGGTCTTATCATACTTGGATTGTTGATAAAACATTGTTAGAGAAATGGAAAAAAAGAGGAAAAATAACCTTTCGGGAATGATTGATTTGAATACACAAAAAATGCTTTGGAATTATGATTTTGTGCCGTCTGATAATCACCTATTAAGTCAAGATACGTGGCAGCACAAAAGCGGCAAAGTATTGATAGCATTTCAAGCACCTAAATATTATGTTGTAGTATGGGGTAATGGAGAAAATGTGTACAACTTCGATAATTGCGAGCGAAAAAAATATATCGGTTTTAAAGACTATTTCCCAAATATTTTACAAAAACTACAAAAGATTTTAATAAATCACACATCCGACACCGCCCTTCAAAAACTTGAATTGCAGTTAGCAATACACGAAATCAACGACAGCAATAACCGTATTTCATCTGACCTTGAACGTTGGTATTTTACCGTATATCCAAAAGAACCAAACAAGTATTGGACACCGATTTATTATAGTTTCAAAGTATTAGAAACGATATACCATCTTGTACCATCAAGCCATCAACAAATTATAGAGAAGATACAACGTATTTTAAATGCTAATCTAAACATCAGTATCGAAAACCCGACCTATCCTGAACGTGCAGGAGAATATATATACAACTCATTAAAAGAAGATAAAAACGACCTTGCAAACAAGTTTTTAAATGCAATTTTCCGCTATATCTTCGACAATGTGCCTTCCGACCAAAAAAACGAAATGACAAAGGCATTGGAACTGATAAAAAACAGCGGTCTGAACGGTCTCTTTGGTACATCAAAGACCGAAAACGATAACGCAGCCCAAAAACTACTCGACAGCATTAAAGATGCCGAATTAAAGGATGTTATCAAGCCGTATTTCAATGCTGTACCCAAAAAAGATAGACTATCCGAAAAACCAAAAATTTTAATATTCGGTGCGGATGCAGTGTATGTTGGTAATCCGTGTTGTATGTACAAGATAAAGTATAATGTACCAAAAGAACTTGTAGGTAAGGCTTCGTCATCCACACTTAAATCTGCGGAAGATATATTTGCCAAAGCAGAGAAAAATAAACAAGGCATAAAATACCCACCTTACACATTTGACAAGGAACATACTAAATATATCCTTGACAAATACGAAGTTTTAGATTGCAATGGCATTTGTAAATATTTTTTTAAAATTGGCACAGAATATTTCGACCCTATCTATTTGAGCAGATGCCTAAAATATTCGGGCAAAATATATAACTCCGAGATATACGAAAACGGCAATCCGTTGTTTTCTAAGTCCGAGGATGTTGACTATCTTCTAATGCCTATTTACGTTGACCACGAAAGGTCTGAGACAACATTGGTTGATTTTATTAACGATGAAATAATAGAAGAATATTTAGTAACAAACACTATATTACATTTATTCGACTCTTATATTTTTGAGGTCTTAAAAATTGACTTATTAGAGCATTTAGAACACTACTCATATCGTGTTTCTGACCTTAAACAACTGCAAAACCAAGTTGATGAATTTAAACGACTGAACAGTGCATATCAATTGCTCACGGGCAAAGAATGTGCAGAAATTCCTGATGTGAACCTAAATCCATACGTAGAAGGACAACTTAATCTTTGTGAGTTTATTGCAGAAGATGATGATTTACGACCTCATTTGTGGTGTATCGGTTATCAATCAGGATATGCGTTGGCTACCGACTCTTATTTGCTCGTTGCCGTTACAGACCAATACAAGAAAAGCCGTGAGGGGCGCACTTACAATATCATCGGTTACGATGTAACCGACTCTTACCTATTCCCAAACGCAATAGGCGTATTTAATGATACATTACAACAACCATCTACACGCATAACTATTGACTTTGACAGACTTAAAACCGCTATCAAGTTATCCAACAAATTACCAAAAGAAACCGAAAAACTATCTACAAGAGGTGTATTATTGGAATGTGGTGCAATGTTTCGTACCGACCTATTAGAAAAGGTTTTGTATTTTCTTGACTATTGCCACAATCCACGGATATACATCACAGAAAAACAAGTGTTGGTTATTAGAGATTACGATAATATACACAATATGCTGCTTATGCCAAGAACGGATGCTGAGGTTTTCGTTAGTTGCGTTGACTTGAAATATCACTTGCGAAGAGTATTTTACGGCAAGGAAGGAGACAGAATCACCTCAATAGTAAAGGGTAATTGTGTTACTTTTGAAGATACCGCACTGCATAAGTTAGAATTGAAATTATTTGACAAAGACTAAAACGCAAACACTATGGCAGAGATAGAATTAGATACAACCAACTACGATAGCAAGCATATCAACAATCTTGCGCCCGACAAGAATATTCCCGACTATGCTATTGAAAACCTGCGCAAACAAGGTTTTACCATCGAGAATATCGAAAAACTAATCAGCGAGGGTTTCCCCGTGTGCAAGTACAAAACTCAGATCACGGTTCACGGCAATTGTCCTGAAATTAAGAACAATTACGTTGGATATTATTCTTGTTTAGTCAAGAACAAAAATAACTCGCTTGGTATCAAGTGGAACGGTATTGACACCGCTAAAAAAGAACGTATACACGATTTACGCTATTCGCACTACAATAGGCGCAATCTGATACAAATAGGCGACTATAAATTAGACAACTATTGGAAATTTCATCAAGACAGCACCGAAACCTACATATTCAACTATGTGGACGTGCCTAATCCCGATAATAGGTATTTCCTTAGCGATGATGACAGAAAGGTTATCAAAGATATAGCGGAAAAAATATCGCAAAAAATCAAAGGTTTGTTTTTCGGATATATCACAACTAAGGGCAAGGCTATAAAGATAACAATATTAGGTATCTACGAAAAGAACTTTGATAAGTTTGTTAATGCAGTTTTCGATTATTCAGTAGCGGAGATTGAGGAGCAAGACAAGGACTTTAAGGAAATGCAAGAAATTTCGTTTAAAAAGGCAGAAAAGTTATCCAACGAGTATATGGAGCAATGGAAAGCCGAACATCCTATGCCCGAAAACTTTGAGCCTATAAACCGATACCCCGTCAATAGTGATGTCGTTTGCTGTTATTGGTTCGATTCTAATGGTATAAGGCACAACGAGCAAGGTTTATGGCAATTCAACCAAGAAGATTGCGATATTCGCATAGTATACTACAAGTTTTATAAATCGTGGGGCAAACTATGCTATAAGGAGTGTTTGCCTAATGGTGATTTTAAAGATGAATACGCAAGAGGTATTGAGTTCATTGGCGAATATCCAAAAGATTGGTATATCCGCAAGTCCGCAGTCGTAGTAAAACCGCAGCCAACACCCGGACCACAGAAAGACACACCTAAGCCAACGGATAAGATAAAAGACGAGAATTTAAAAGCAATACGAAATATTATAATTCAAAATGAGCATTTTAAAGAAGATATTCGGTTTAATTGTTACTCGCCTAAAATTGAAATTATTTTATTTAAACCAAAATACCCGCCTTCCGAAAATTTTAGACAAGATTTAGAGATTGAAATACTTCAATATAAAATAGGCTCAGCCGTTCAAGAGGTAAAGCGTAGAGAGACCTTCCTGAATAGATGTTCTGAAATTGCTAAGTACTACACAAATATAGCATCATTTGATACTAAGTTAGAAGATGTAAATTACTTTGTAAGATTAACAATACGTTTCAAGAAAGAATGTTTGTTTAGCGAAATAGCAGATATTTTTGTGTCTTGCGTCAAGGAATTTGATAGAGGTAATATTAATGCCAACTTAACCGTTGATGATGACTTGATGGATTATAATCAAAACACAAGTACGTCAACATCATCTAATGTAGTTTCAAAAGTTGCATTGCAGATTGTTGATTATTCCGAAAAGGCAATTGTCTTGACGGGCGACACTAAGCCTATCAAAGATGAGATTAAAGCCTTGGGCGGCAAGTTTGGCTCGTATTTCGACAAGTCAAAAGTACCTTCGGGTATAGGCTGGCTATTCCCTAAGGCAAAACTTGCCGATGTTGAAAAATTGGTTGCTAAATACAGCACCGAAACACCGTCAGAAACGGTTGACAAATCATTGCAGATACTTGAATTAAAATATATGGACAATAATTCATTAGACGGCATAAAAACACCAAAAAAAATTTTGGAATTACCAAAAAGTCCGCTACCTTTGCAAGGTATTCCTAAAAAATATCTATTTGCAGTAGGTAGTATCATTAGGTACATTGATTGTTTTGACGGCACTTGCTATATAGTTACAAATATCACGCCGAAGGGTTATGTGGTATCGCAACTTGGTATGCCCATCAAAAACAGCAATGTCATACCTTTTGAGAATGAAAAAGATTTAAAATTATGTAATTTACAAATATTAGAACTACTACTATGCGCATAGTTGGATATAAGCGAAACATAGAACTCAAATACGAGGAGTTAGATTTTCTCCTAAATGAGTTAATTCCCGATAGGTTGGGGAAGATTTACAAATCTTCTTTCCTTGAAAAAAACAAGGATAAGGAGTACACTAACACACGCCTATCAAAAGACGAAAATTTTAAACACGCCTACGAGTGGGTTCGGGATATGGCTTATTACGATAAATTCGTTACTATCCTTCCTGCAATGATGTTTCAGAGGGCAGGTTTTCCGCTCCCTAAACCGAAACTTTTGTATCAAAACGTAGAACGTGATGCAGCAGGATGGTTTGAGGTTCAGTCTGCAATTGTACGTAAAATACTTGATTCTCAAATATGCTACGCCCGTGTTGACAGCCGACAGCAGTTGCATACTTATAATCGTATAGGTGGCTATAATTCTGTTGGTTTTAATTCTACACACTTGGTTGTGCTTCACGAACTTTGCCATTACTTGCATTATGCAATCGAAGATATAGACTCTATTGAGGTTAAGGATAAGCAGAGGATGGGCGATTTGTTGGAAACAGCAAGGTTGGTGTCGGAATACGCCAAGACCAAATATGTAGAGTTTCAAGCAGAGGCGTTGCAAATGTTGTTCCGTTGGCAAGAATTTACGCCTGATTTCAAAAACAACTCTTTGGGACGTATTATAAACGCATTGGCGCAGCCTACAATGGACTCTAATCTTCAATTTGTTAAACCCTACAACAAACTACTTGCAGAAGGCTATACAAGCCAATACGAAACCGACAAGAAACTTATCAATCAGTTCAATCTCACCGAAGATAATATTAAGCAACTTGCTGAAAAATCAGACGATTTTTATCCGCTTTCAAACCGTATTGATACTATAATGTATTGCAAGGCAAACTATTATAGCAATACAAAAATACGTTTTATTTTCGACAAACTAATTTGCTACATAAACGATGTGTACGATTTGTTGCCTTCGTTCAAAAATATACAAAAACTTGAAATATACCTGAACAAATGAAACAGATAGAAATTGAAAATAGAATATTCCGACTAAAAGACGATGACGCTATCTATTACTGCGTTGACACTCTTTGCGACTACTATCTCAACGTGCGCTGCATATACTATATTCAACTTGTATATGCCGACCGTCTGCCCGATAATTGGCAAGACAAAAACCGTTGGCGTGCGCTGCCGAAAGAACAATTCAGCGAGATTGATGAAATTTTCCCCGAAACCACACTCAACGGAGATTATGTTCCTGCGGCTGAACTTAAAAACGGTTTCTTTATGAACTTGCTAACGCCCGATGCGCAAGATGAGTATGTAAAGGTGGCAAAACAGAAACTTATTAAGGCAGTTGGCAACGTTGCCGAATTTGTGGCTGAACGCTGCCAATACTCTCTCAACGAGTTAAAAGAAGTGCTGTCGCTTGAACAAATTGATAGCATAGCATTTGCTATCTACAATTCTGAGGTGCGCAAACAAGGCTTTATCGTTGGTGATATGACGGGCGTAGGCAAAGGTCGTATTGCAGCAGTATTTTTGCGATACGCTATGGTTCACGGCTACAAACCCGTTTTCTTTACTGCATCCGATGAGTTGTTTGTAGATTTGTACCGTGATTTGAAAAATACCCACAATCTTAAATTCAAACCATTCATTATCAACGAAAATGTTGACGTTACAGACCCTGATACAAAGAAAGTCATATTTGAACGTCCTACAAACCTCGAAAGGAAAGAGGCTCTGCGCACCCGTAGGTTGCCCGAAGGCTACGATTTTGCACTATGCACATATCAGCAGTTGGGCGACTGCGTTTCTTACAAGGGTTTGAATTTAGTAAGGAACGAAAACAAGTCAGCAAAAAACAATCTTATCAAAGAATTGTGTGCAAACTCTTACATAGTTTGTGATGAATCGCATACCGTTGGCGGCAATTGGGCAAGAGTGCCAATCAAAGACAATTCAACCAACACTATCGACAAGTATATCACAAAAATACAAGGTTATCGTGCTTGGGTATTCTTCGCACAGATATTGCCTCTTGTAAGAGGTATCGTGTATTTGTCAGCCACATTCGCCAAACGTCCTGACAATATGCCAAACTACGCAATCAACACTTGTTTGTCTGATGTTATGTCAGCGCAAAGAATATCCAATTTGTTCCGTATTGGCGGAGTCGCAGTGCAAGAGATTGTTTCGGCTGCTCTTGTAGAGTACGGGCAAATGCTAAGGCGTGAGCATCGAAACGAAGGTGTCAACACCGATATTATCACCATAAACGCAGAAGGTACAGACAAATACGGAGTTACCGACCAAAGCGCACGGCACAGAGCAATATATACTAAACTGATTTATATAATGAACAAAATACGTAAGTTTGAACTTGACTATCTTGAACCGTATTTTGCTAAAAAATATCCGCCGATCAAGGTTAGGAAAAAAGATATTGACGTGCCTATGACGAGATATAGAGTTAGACGTATGTCGATGTTTAACTTTATTTTCGACCTTTTAGACGGTTTTATATTCTCTCTCAAAGCCGAAGATATTGCAGAAAGAGCAATCAAGCATCTGAAAGAGGGTAAGAAGGTTGTGATAGGTTTCTCCAACACCTTTGAAAGTCTTTACAGAGTTCCCGACACATCAGAAGATGACGATGATGATGATGACGATGAAAACGGAGAAAACGAGGATAACTTAGGCAAAATTGACGTAAAAGTAGGAACTAAGAAAAAATGGGTGTTCCCACCCGAAAACACATATTTTGAAAGAACCGACTTTGTGGCAAAGTTCCGAAACATCTTTGACAACCTTACACGTTTTACTCTTATTACCGTAGTCAAGAAAAAAGGCGAGAAAAGAACGGAGGCTACTAACCGCTCTTATGGCAATTTGGCTGACGATATGTCAGAACTTGAAAATTTTAAAGAGGGTGCTATCGAGGCATACGAAGATATTAAAAATACGATACGTAATGCGTCAATAGGCGTTACATTCTCACCAATTGACGTTATTAAGAAACGTATCGAATCTACTGAGGAACATTTTAAAGTAGCCGAATCAACGGGACGTAAGTACTACATTGAGTATACCGACACCAATTGTGTAAAGGGTGTTTTCAAAAAGAAACCCGAAACAGACGTGTCGCAATGCTATGATGATTTTAACAACAACAAAGCAGATGTTCTGTTAATCAATGCTACGGGTTCAACGGGTAAGTCAGCCCACGCTGTTCCTACTCCAAAAGTTCCCGAATCTGAGGTTAAGCAGCGTATAATGCTGATAGGTCAGACTGAAAGCGACATCAACGTTGAAGTTCAGAAAAGAGGGCGTATAAATCGTACAGGTCAAGTCAAACTACCTGCCTACGAATATATTTTCTCAGATATTCCTTGTGAGCGCAAGATGGCAATGATGACAAGACGCAAACTCAAATCTCTTATGAGCAACACATCATCCGACCAAAACGCCAACGAAGATTTGGCGGATGTTGACGATTTCGACAATATTTATGGCGAATGGGCTGTTGACAAATATCTTGATATGTTGAGACGGCAAGCAGACGATTTTGACGTACATAGTAGGGAAATACTTAGGTTTTTAGGAGATATGTCGAGTGATATTGTCAAGCGTTTGTTCTCCCGTATGCAAGCACTACCTATCGAGGATCAAGAGGAAATTTGGGATTTTGTTACAAACGAATACAACAGACTTGTAGCGGACGCAAAAATTGAAGGCTCGTATTTTCTTGAATGTCAGGAAAAACAATTCGATGCAAAACTCATTGACGAGTATTGCCTATACGAAGGCGACAACGAAAATTCACGCCTTACTGCCTCTACATTTATCGGTCATTACGACATAAAATCGCAAAAACAGTTAACGTCTGAAAAAGACCTCAAAAAAGACGATGAAACATCTAAAAACATTCTAAAAAATATCAAGAAAGGGTATGAAAATGAATTAGCGAATTTAGATGGACGTAAGGCTATTGCACTTGGAAACGCTAAGACACGTTTGGACGAACAAATATCCAAACTGCAAGAAAAGGTTGCTACTAAGCAGCAGAAGTACGATATTATGTACGATGATGATGATGTCAGTCCCGAAAAGTTAAAAGCGGCAAAAGAGGAGTTGAAGGCTCTGAAAGAAGAATTGAAAGAAAAACAAGGCAACTACGACAAGGTTCTCAAAGAGCAAGAAAACGAAATAAAAGAAGAATATGCCAAAAAAACAGCCGAAGTAAGCGACAAGTTCAAACGTCTTTCCACTGCCGTTGAAAACTTTAATATCGGTTCGGTATTTGAAGATGGAAAAGGCATATATTATTTGGTTACAGACATCACCGCTCCTTTGGTTAATGAACAACCGATGTGGAATGAAGGCGAAGATGTTTTAGTAAACCGAACACCGGACCTATTCAGTTCGCCAAGCAATATCATTGTTACTTTTGTAAGTACAGACGCAACCGTAGGCAACAGCCTTGTAAGAAATTTAGCACCCGAAGGACTGCAATTTTTGGAAGATACAATTATCAAAGGCTGTAAAAAGTCTACTCTCAAAAAGTGGGAGGAGTTTATTCGCAGTTCCAAGTTCCGTGAAAAAGTCTACATCGTTACGGGCAATATTATACGAGTGATTAACGGTATCAACAAAGGAACTATTATCAAGTTTACAAAGGCTGACGGCACATCTGAGGTTGGATTTCTTGTTAAGATGCGCAAAAACGAGCGCACGGGTCTTATGGAATTGCCCGATACATTTGACGGTGTACAAGTGAACATCGAAGGCAACGAGCCGAAAATCAAATCAGCACTTGCCCAAGGCGGCACGTTTGAACTTGTTTGTGATCAGGTTGAGTACGGCGAGTGTTCTATCTATGGCGAGCGCAAAGAGGAAAACGATATGCAATACATTCTCAAAATGTCCTCAAAACATAATGATATTTTAGGTTTGAAAAGCGACTATATCAGCGGAGACTACTTCCATACGGTTGAAAACCTCGACAACGTTCTTATGCAGTTGGTATACCTCAACTACAAGATTAAACTGCCGTTCAATTTGCTATCTCAATACGGACTTACTTTGCGTAGCGAGAAATTCAAAATGCAAGATTGGCAACCGCTTGCTTACGATAAAAACAAGATTCCCAAAAAGTAACCATAAAACATTGACAAATGACACAAGAAGAATTAAAAAAGATAAGGGATGCCGAAATTCCCGAAAACACCTTTAACGGTGCGATTCTGAAACAAATTCAGACAAAGATAGGAGAAATTACTTCGCATTTCTCCGACCCTGAACTAATATCATCCGATAAAATTGATATGACAAAGGATATTCAGGACGCAGGAAAGACAACCGAATGGTACAAGAGCAAATTCGGTAGCGTTATGCGCTCACAAGAAGATGTGTGCAAGCACTTCATCGAAGTTGTTAACGACATCAACAAGCAGCCTGACGTTCCTTCCGAACCCGAACAAAAGGGTAGCAGTTCAAGCGATGACGATTTAATGTTGGAACTTCAATTGCTTGAATACGAACTTGAATTACTTGATATTTAAACGTTTAATACCAAAATTTACCTAAAATGATTACAATTAAAGATTTATCAGACTACGACAAAATCAAAGGTCTGAACGAAACCATCGACAAAGGCTATCCAATGGTAAAGAAAACTATTGATGGCGGTTTGTACGAGCGAAACGACAACGCAAAACGTATCGTTGACTCTTGGCTTGAAAAGGCAAATGCGTTGTTAGCACAACAGACCAAAGAAGAAAAGAAAGAGCCGAAGGCTGAACCTAAGTCCGAAAAACCGTCTGAGAAACCAACAAAAAAGCCTAAGACAAAGGATTCGGACAAGCCTAAGAAGCAGTCTAAAACCAAAAAGGAAAAGAAGGACGAAAAGCCGAAAACATCAGGCTCAAAACGCAAAAAACGGACTTCAACTGCAACAACAGAAACTAAAACCGAAAAAAGGAAGGACGAAAAGCCAAAAACGCAAAAACCGACAAAGGAGAAAATTGGCGAGGCTGAACCTTGGCAGGTAACGCTCCGTTATTTCGCCACATATTGCTGTGGCAAAGATAAAACCGTGGCAAGTATACGTAAGTTTGTAAAACAAATACAAGCCACATTCTCGGCTAAACTCGGCAATAAGACACCTCACATCGAACTTATCAGAGAAATTCAGGAGAAACTTCTACCAAAAGCAAACAGCAGTGAGAAAAAGGTATCATTGCCCGAATGGACTGACTTAAAAAAACGCTGTCAAGAGGCTGCAAAAGACAAGATTATTTCTAAGAAGGTTAAACGTCCTGCCATCGTAAAAACAGCCCTCAGCGGCTTAAAAAAAAAGAGGAAATCGAGAAAACGCAGCCGCAGATGAATAATCGAAAAGTTAAACTATATTTCCCCACGGCAATAAACAACGCACCCAAATCACGGAATTTTAGCGGTTTGGGTGCTTTATCCTCTATCAGCGCAACCGACTTGATGAAGAAACAATTTGCTGATGGCTTAAAATTCAAAGGCGAATGGTACGACTTTCTTGGCGAGCCGGACCCGTCATTCTTGATTATCATATCCTCTTTGCCCGGACACGGAAAAACGCTCTTTTGTCTCAAATTTGCGAACTATCTCGCACAGAACTTCGGACGTGTCATATTCTTTGAGAACGAGATGGACGAGATTCGCACTAAACGTCTGTTTGACTTTCTCGGTGAGAGACCTTCGCCAAACCTCGACTTTAACTTTAAAGCCGACAATCCGCAAGCAATAACAAGAGTTTTGGACTCAGGACGTTATCAATTCTGTTTCGTTGATAGTATACAAATGTCTAACTTTGACGATGAACACGACCTTTGGGAGTTGAAGAAAAGATACAAAATGGGCTTTGTGGGCATATCATTTGCCAACGGCAAAGGCGGTACTCGTGGCAGTATCGTAAAACAGCATCAAGGAGACGTTACAATCGAATTTACCAAACCCGGCGTTGCCGTAACTCGCAAAAACCGTTTCGGCAAAGTAGGTGAGGAATTTATTGTGTTTGAATAATAAAAGGATAATTATCCCCGTGTCTTACGATACGGGGATTTCTTCCCATTCTGCGTCAATTTGGCTATTTACAAATTGCATAAAGTCGTTTTCGATTTTAGCAATATCGTCTGTATCATTGTATAGCCGTTCTATGTACAATAAAACGAGGTACTTTGGATTGTCGGCATCACTAACCGTAAACGATATATGCCGTTCAGTTTTTTCAAAACTGAGCCTTTGGTCCTGATTGCTCTTATTTTCCCAAATTTTTTTTGTTTCAGAGCCTGAAAACGTAACGATGGATGTTTCTGTTGTCGCTGACCTTAGTAGGGCTAAAATTTTGTCTAATTTCTTTGCCGAAACGGTATCTTTGCCCTTGATATAAGAGGCTAAGTTTGTACGCTCTAACCTATCGTTATAGGTAGAATTGTATTGTTGGCACAAGCGATATTGAGACATATTCGCTTGTGCCAACAACTTAATAATTTCTTCTCGTAGTGTCATTATAGTTCGTTTAAAAAGTCCGAAAATGTATCAGGTTCAGGATTTTCAAAGTCTGACAAATCATCTTGTTCAAAAAGCCAACGAAAAAAATTCGGATCATTTTGTGATTCTAATTCTACATACTCGCTGAATGAGTGAATTTTCTCGTTATCGTTAATTCGATAATTTTCTTCTAATATTTTTTGTTTATAATCTCGGCGTGGTATCATATTAATATTTTTTGAAGTTAATAAATCTTTGTACAAAGATACAGTGTTTTTTTAACACTGTATCTAATTTTGATAAAAATAATACTAATTCTCGTTAAAAGCGTTTTTTAGTTGTTCTACCGCCTTCTGTATCAATTCCTCTACAATTTTTTTTGCGGCATTGTTAAGCCTTACACCTTTGAACGCAGACCACCGACTTTCGCCCGGTTGCGCCCATTCACCGTCCGAGGCAAAGGCGTAGGCAACCGTGCCATCATAACGTTGGTAGCCGTAACCTTTAAATTCTTCGGCTTCTGAACGTTGTTTTTCGCTTGAAGGACATTCTGCGATGGCGTGTGTTATTGTTTTTTTTGTAGTGGGCTGTGTGTAAGTCAGATATGCACATAAAATGCCCTTTGTAGACGGCTTAATTTCGATTTTAGCGGTTGCCAAACGCTCGTTAAGCCAACCAAGCGTACCAACGGACTTGCCCAAGTCCGCAACCTGAATTTGAATGTTGTGTGTCATAAGTATATTATTTATAGTTATAGTTATTATTACCTTTATTTATTAAAGTCTAATTTGCTTATATAGATACGGCAATTACTCAACTTAGAGTCGTTAAAATTGCGTGTATAGAGAGGGTATGAAGGTAATTCTTCATAGGTTTTCGCTGTGATATTTCTCCCCGTTAAGTAGTTAAGATACTTTATTAATGCTTTGAAATAAACAAAGTCTCTGTTAAGCGGACAAGCGTAGTAAGGCGAGGATATTACGACCATATAAGATATATTTTTCATAGCATTTTAAGATTAAATGTGAAACAATAAACCATTTGTAAATGCGCAGGTTTTGTTTGGTTGCTCTGAGGGTAATATCTTGCCTCTTTTTCGCCATATTTTACTGCATCGAGGATTGCATATTTAATACGACCTTCGGGTATACGTCCGTCATAGGTTGCAGATGCTATTGCATACGGTTTGTATTCTACCGTTTCTCTGTGGTTTTCAGACCATTTAAGAAACTCTGACGTTTGTCTTAATCTCCACACCTTTGGACTTCTCTTTCTTGCGCTCATATCCGCAAACTTATGTAGCCGTTCCTCTTGGTTTGTGTCTATCAAAAATTGTCGCCAATCAGTATTTTTTGCGACATACTTTTGGGGTTCTAACAACAAAGAATTGTCTTTGTCGTATTTGTAGATTGTAAATTCTGTTTGTGCCATATTGCTTTAAAGTTTTGTAGGCGGTGGTTAGCCGCCCGTTACCTATTTTTTGATTATTACCTCGGTTCACGAACAACTACACCGAAAAATGTTGCTAATTTTTCGCAAAAAGCAACCGCTGTGTCGTTATCTACACAAATAGTTGACGCTTTAAAATTGCAATTGTAAGTTAATAGCATATAAATTTTTTCAATGCCTTTTTCACTGACATCATAAGTATCAATGTAAATCTTATATTTTGAACATTTCAAAGCAAAGTTATATGCCAATTCTATAACCAAATCCTTGAATTGTTCTAATGTCAAATCTTTTACCATATTCTAAATCTCCTATATTTATGCCCGATGGTTGGTCGGGCGTTACCTTTATCTTGGAAATACATAAATAACATCATACGTTTTTACTAAGACGTTTTGCAAGTCGTAATCACATACATAAGAAGATGGTACGGCACTTTTGTAGTGATAGAAAAAGATGCCTATTTTCCCATCGAGCGATTTGTGAACTTCCGCACGGTCGTAAGATGAAGGAGCGTTAGCGAACCGAAACTTAAAACCGTCCACGAACTCTTTTTTTACCATACTTTCAACCTCTTTTGAGAAACGGTCTGTTTTAGGGTCTCTCATTCTACTAATGTTGAAAAATTGTTTTTCGTTAAATGTTTTCGTTTTCATTGTCGTATATTTTTAATGTTATACCTAATTTTAATTATCGTTTTTTAATTTATACGACAAAAGTAGTGATAATGTTTATCACTAACAAGATTTTAATGTTAAAAAATGTTAAATTCTTAAAAATCGTGCTTATATATAGTTGTGGATAGGGTAGGCGAACAGTGTGGTATTATAGTTTATTATAATATTTTGGTTATTTTGCTATATATATTAATCGTATCAATTTCCTGATGTCAGGAAATTGATATGCAAAAAAAAATAGCCGTAGGTGGTATGTCCTACGGCTCAAAAAAATTCAATTAAAAAACAAATAGGGTGCTTCGCAGCAGCCAAGTTTCACTTCATACGAAAAAGTCTACCTATGAATGGAATTATTTTTAAAGCAAATATATATATAAAAATAAAATCACCCAAAAAAAAGGTGATTTTAATGCACAAAAAATTTCTGTTTTACGTAGTATTTCAACGCCTTGCAAAATCTACTTGTTAATTAGTTTTTCCAAAATGCCTGAGAACCGATTGAAGGCTGAGGTATTTTCCTGAATTACCTTCGTTAGTTCTATGTTGGTGTTTTTTAAATGCTCCAAATGTTCCTTCCGTTCCTCCGCTATTCGGGCAATGACTTCACGGATCATTTCGATTGACTTCTTAACAAAGAAAATCAGAACTGCAAATAGCACTACGCATACCGCTACGGGAAATGCAAGGTTTTGAAATATATTTACTACGTCCATAATTAGCAATGTTTTAAGTACGACCAAATCTTTGTATGACCTTCGTATGGCGAATCATCGTCAGCGAGCCAATTGATTGCGTATTCGGCAACAATATTGAGCATAGCCTCGTCCGAAACGTCTTTAAACCATTTGTGGAAAAGGTTAAAGTTGTCGGCGTAGGACATATTGATTGTAACGTAGAAGTCGTATTGGTTGTAATCCTTGTGCAAATCGTCTTTGAATCGGGCGTAGATTTTGTTAGATTGTTCGAGCGGTACAAATGCACCGTAGGTCTTAGCCGTTGAGCCGTCTTTGACGTAAAACATCTTTGATACGGTATGGATAGCGCAATCCTCGTCAAAATGCTTGCCGTGTACGCTCTCGTGGATACGCCTGATAAGGCATTGCTCCATATCCTCGCAATTTTGCTCGTCAATGTAGTGGGCTACAATGTCGAGAACGTCTGAGGTGTTGAAATTGCTTTCAACTTTGTGTTTTTCAATATAATCGTGTAACATATTATGCAGATTTAATGTTGTTTAACTTGTTGAGAATAACATTAAATTTTTCGGTCATTTCGTTCATTTGCGAAGATAGACGGCTGATTTTTTCGTCAGTTTCTTTCTTCTCCTTGAACGTAATATCAAATTCTTCAAGAGATTTCTCAATCTGATTAACCTTAGCCTTAGCAATTTCACCTTCTTTTATGGTGTTTTCGCAAGTGAGTTTTAGGCTCTTTAATTGCGCAACTAAGTGCTGTTGGTCGATAATTAAGATTGTGCCGTTGGGCGCAAAAACCGTATTTTCAGCGTTTTCGTTTACCGTGTAGGTAAGTGTCTGATTGTTGAAACTAACATTAAGGTCGATTACCTTGCTTGAAAATTGCTGTAAGTTGTTTTCAAACCTCGGCTGCGATACATTGAGCAATGTGGCAGCGTGAACTTTAAATGTGTTAGCGTTGTTTTCGACAACGAAAAACGGTGTATTTTTTTGTAAATCTTTGAAAAACATAATCGAAAAATTTAAAAAAGAGTGCAGCCTTGCGGCTACACCCTATGTTTGGAATTTGAACTATGTGGCTTATCCTTGTGCGGTTGCAGTTTTGGGGATTGCGTTGATGATTTCTGCGGTCTGCGCTTTTTGCGACCACTCGAAATTTTTGTCCCTAAGTGCTTGGATAGTCTGCTGGGTCTGACCGTCAACAATGCGCTGAATACCCTGCGATACTTGTGTAGAAAGGTTGTTAAAACCTGCCTGCATACCAATACCAAGGCTGTTGCCTAATTCGGTGATAGCCCTTGTTATTGCATTTGTTTGCTCGCAAATTTTAAGGCGGTCTTCTCCAAATCCCTCTAACAGAGTTGTTTTAATACCGCAAACACCTTGATTGAAAGCGTTGATTTCACGCTCTGCGTTGAAGTCGATTTTGCCTCCTAACATACCGAGTTGGTTTTGGGTTTGGCTATTGCCGAAATTGAAGGCGTTGATTGTACGCTCAGCGTTAAAATCTACTCTACCACCTACTTGGCTGATGGCGTTTTGCACACCGCAAATTGCTGTTGATACAGCGGTGTAGTTCTGACCGAGATTCATCGCTAACTGCTGCAAAGCAGCAGTGTTGCCTTGAATTGCTTGGTTCAGCAAATCGGTGTTGCTGTTGTTGTTGATTTGTGTGCGGATAGCGTTGAGTTGGTCATCAACGTTTTGGTTTCCGTTGCGGAAACCATTGCCGCCCCAGCCCCACATCATCATCATAAAGATAAACCAATAAGCGGCATTACCGCCTATGCCGTTGTTGTTGAGCAATGCCAACATCTCCGCAGGATTGTTGCGTGAGTTGTTTAGCGATGACATAAGCGCAGCCATATTCATTGCGCTATTGTCTTTCTCTACTGCAATTACTTTTGTATCTTCTGCCATACTAATTTGTTTTAAAAGTTAATGAAAATTGATTAATTGTGGGGTAAAGATACTAATCAGATTTGTCTTTATCAATAAAAAAACTATCTAATTTTTCCGTTATTACTCGCTCTGTATTCTTCTCAACGCTTGATAGAACGTATTGTATATAAGATATATATAGTTTTCTAATACCATCATTGCTTCGATTAAGATCGTTTGCTATTGCAGATGTCGGTATAGAGTAGCGATAACAACACGATACAAACAATTTACGAGCGAATGATACGGTTTCTTTGCGTGATTTAGAAACAATATCCTCCGCAGATACCTCTGTATTATCCGCAACGGTAGCGATGATTTTCTCTATATATTTCGTGTACATAGTTATCCTTTATTATCCTCCATTTTCAGCATTATTATCTGTTTGATTGTCAGGATTTGTATTCGGATTTGCATTTTCGACAACTTTTCCAACAAATTCAAACTGCATACTAACTATGCTTACAGCAGGTATGTATGTGTATCTGTAATTTGTTGTCGTGTGATACTCAAATTGATTAGTTTCAGAATTAAGCACTGTTTTTGTATCAAAATTTATTATTTCAGAAATCTTTACAAGTCCATTTATGACTTCTACGTCTTTCATCAGATACCCCTTAGCGTCGATAGTAAAGGTATGTTCAGTGCCGTCTGTTGTTTTGATTTTAAACACAATGTTTTGACCAACGCCTTTTGGCGGTCTTATCCTGTTAAGTTCTGCGTTTATTAACGCTGTTATATCAGATTCTACCATAATATTGTATTTTAAATTATTAATTATTGACAAATGAAAGTAATTGATTCAGCATCAGAATAACCTGATGTAACAATGATTTGAGTTGTTGTAATCTTGATATGCGCACCATTTGTAACCGATACACACGTTGCATTAGCCTTTGGCATACCTGAAGGTAAGGTATAAGTACCTGCTGCAACACCCGCTGTAAGTTTGACAGTTGCGACTTTACCATACTTAGCCCACGCATATCCTCCACTGCTCAAACTACCTGAACCTGTTTCCACCGTAGGCGCACCGCTACTCGGCATTGTAAAGATAAGAGTTTTCCCTCCTGCTGTGAGTTTGTACTTACTTCCGTGTGCTAATGTTATAGTACTTGTTCCTGTGTCAGTTGCAAGTGTTAAGTTGTGTGTATGATTTCCTGCTGCTGCTGTCGTGCCTGATGTGCCGATTGCAAGGTCTGAGGTTCCTGCGGAGATAGCGGCTCTGAATTTATCAGGATTTTCAACCGAGTAGTCAGTACCTTTTAGTCCTATTGCTCCTTGTCCATCTTGTAGCCACAACTTTGCACCTGTCGTTCCATTGCTTTTTGCGATAATCTCATTTGCATCAATTTCCATATGTGCCTGCGTGTCCGTTCCACCAACAATCAACGCTGGTTTATTATTAGCAGTACCACTCGCATCTTGTGTTTTTGATAATGTCAGAGTTCCTGATATAGTATCACCTGTATTCTTAACGAAATTACCATCATCTTGCAATTCGCTAAGTTTAGTAGGTACGATGATGTTGGCTATCTTATTTGTATTATCATTTGCTGTAAATGATACTATATCAACGCCATTTACTTGTATTAGCAATGTTGCATTATTGGCAATTCCCCATTGAACAAACCGAGAAGGTATATACGAACTTGAATATTGTGCTGAACCATCTGAGTAATACGCATCTGCTGTTAGTGCTTCGCCAAATATTCCGAGTTTTGTTGATTCATAATTGCTTCCTGACGATATTAGTTGCATTACCTTTAATTGCACACCATAACCGCTACCACCGTTTTGGATTTTAAAAATTCTACTCTTAGTAAGCGAACTCTCTCCTGTGATTGTGCAACTATGCAATATAAGGTGTATTGTGCTATTTGAAGCACTATCAATGTTTAATGCAATAGCATCGCCTAATTCGAGAAAATTGTGAAATCTACAATTATCAAATATGAAATTACAAGATTTTGAAGAAGTGCCAACGATTGTAAAAAGTGGCAATGATACATTTTCATTATTCTTTAAAACCGTTGCTCCTCTGAATAATACGTTGTTAAAATTAGCATAATTACCACGTATAGTAATTTCATAATCAGCCACATCCCATTCGTGATAATGTCCGTAAATCATACAATTTGATAGGTCGAGAGTTTCTGAACTTGATACCGTAATATTGCTAATAAAGTGTATCCTCGTTGCTATCGTTGCAGAATTTTGAACTGCGGTTACAAATTCACTCCACGTGCTTACATTAACGTCTACGGCGAGAGAATCCTTAACGGGTTCTTTGTTTACTAAAACGATTTTGTCAGCCTCTTTTTTATAAAAGAAACCGTATTGAATGTAAGTTTGATTGCCGTTTGTGTCCTCTACGATTATGCTCTGATTGTCAACACCTTGCCAATGGAAAATTGAACCGATTTCTACGGCGTTGATTTCGCTTTGTTGCGTGCATTTGCGCACATACGAAAAATCTTTGATATTAAGACGATTAAGGCTGTCAACTTCAAAGGTGTCGGGATTGAATAAGATATTAACGTTGTGAGCATTGTCTATGTCGGTGGCTGTGCCTGAATAGTAATGCTGAATCATATTCATATTAAAGTTGCCTATCAATTCCCATCTGTTACTTGCTGTATAAACATACTCTTTATGGATATTTTCGCCGTTTTCAAGAAAAGGGACTAAATATGTCCAACCTACTTGCGGATTAGCGATTTGGTATAAAGCCTCGTAACTTTCCACAATGCCCTTTAAAAGCATTGGATTAGTCATTGCGGCAAGTTTCTCACGCTCGTTTGGGTTCATTACCACACCTGCAACGTGGGTTACGTTACCTTGCGCATCAGTTACCATAACTTTATTACCTGCATTGCTACCCTGAAAGATATTGACCTTCTTAGCGACTTCTTGATTAAGATTAGCAACATAATCGGTAATGTCGATTTCGTTGCCTTCGCTATCTTTCATCAGGATGCGAATATCGTCTTTTTCCTCGAACCCAAATTCGAGAAATGGGTTAAAAATCATTGGCATAACATTAACCTCCTATTTC
>JAEEGH010004650.1_pt1 | contig 35037 bp, 23 predicted proteins | sample 9134181 | NCBI WGS metagenome assembly JAEEGH01 (sample SAMN16246544, study PRJNA631951) | gut metagenome | biome: gut microbiome; feature: rumen; material: DP-attached | host: Bos | place: Iran: Karaj | collected 2018-10
GTTGTCGATTTTTATCTCGCAAATTGAAAGACATGGTTTTATGTCCAATTGACGAATGACAAAAAAAGGTGGCCCCAGAATAATCTCCAAGACCACCAAAAAAATGTCACGTTCTTGTTCTTTTATTGTTTGGCGTTGTATAGCGTCTGAATCTCTGAAGTACTCAATGCACGGTTGTAGCTGCGGAAATTGTCGAGCTTGCCATTATAGAAATCGATAATTGAAATTTACCTTTTTCATTATGGTTTGATATTTGTGATTTATGATTATGGTTTCACGAACTTGATTTTTGCGAAATTGGCAAGGTTTGGTTCCCCCAAACTGAAGCCATGCTTCATTTCAACAGTTTCCCCGCTCTTGAGTTGTGATTTTGAATCATTGTTTAGGCCAAATGTGCCTCCTATTTCGTTGCCATTACTGTCGAGTATCGTATTCCCGTTGTAATCAAGGCACTTATAGCCACTCTGCCATATCATGACATCGGCTTTTGCGAACATCTCTGCATCCACAGGCTTTAGCTTGTACGTAAAAGAGAGATAACTTGTGGATACGTCATTTATCATGCATTCCACAACTTCATACCCCAAACCGTCCTCGCACTCAAATGGGATGGCCTTGCCGATGAGTGTTGCCTTTTCTTTTTCCATAGCAGCGTTGGCTTCATCCTCAATCTGTATCCTTCCCTCCTTGTGTTTCGACGTGATCTTCTGGTAGTTTTTTTCCATCTTGTCGCTGTTGTTGGCGTTCTTTTCCCTATTTTCTTCTAGCGCTTCCTTCCACTCCTGTTCATTTGCATTCCACTTGACGGAATACTCATAGGAGATGTTCACCGCGTCGCCTAAAATCTCATTTTTCGGTAGTTTTTTGAAGTTACTGCCAGTTTCCTTAATATTGCTATTGCCATCGCCTCCGCATGAGGTCAGAATAAGCGCGGTCGCAAATGTGCCAGAGCAAAACAAAGTCGCAAAAAGTCTTTTCATTTTCATAGATAATTTGCCATGGTTATTACCCATTATGGCTCGTCGGGGTTAATTGTTGCAATGAAATTAAATTGGAGCAAATGTCACCATAATAAGGAAATAACTTGTTGATTGTTATCGACCCTTTTTATCGGATGATATTCATACAACTCGTCACTTTCTTTCTTTTGGGATTTTGAGTTATTCAACAAGTCTTATTCGACAACGATGCGACCTGTCCTCACTCCGTTTTCTTGTTCCAGTCGCAAGAAATACATCCCTTGAGGTAGTTTCACTGTTTCAACACCATTGATATTCATTGACATCACTTGTTGTCCTAAGACGTTCATGATGACCAGGTGTCCTGTGCCTTCCACCGTAAAATGGTCTTGTGTGGGATTAGGATAGAGCATCAAGCTTTCCCTCGGGGTGTCTTGAAGTTCGTTGACGCTCGTGGTGGGGAACCCAGCGTATTCTGCGACATAATCGATATATTCACCGATGCGCTCCATTGCCGAAGCACGTCCATCACCCCATACAGTGACTTCGGCGAAGTCTATCTCTTGCATACTGCCAGAGGCAAAAGTGAAAGGCCCCATGGAAGCTAACCCTCTTCGGTCTCCAGGAGCGTTGCCCTCATGAGTCTCCGTCCAATAGTGTTCTGGCGTGTTGTAATACCAACCCATTGGATTTGCATTGGGAGCTTCACCAAAGGTTCCGATATTGCAAGGGTCGGAATCTCCAGGGTATTGGAAAGAACAATTTGGTCCCACCACCCATGGACCAGCAAAACCATCGCCTCCATACATTAAATGAACTCCACTTCTCCAAATAGATCGTAAATAGTTATACACCTCTTCAGCGGTGGAAGGGTCGCCAACATCCCCAAAACTATTGTATTGGCCAATGAATCCTGTCATACCCATGCGCTCGTCATCGATGACACCATTGCCGAAATTTGTTCCGTTAAAAGCGTACCTGTTGTTGTCTAAACTTTCGCAATTTCCATTGTAGGATGGGTTGTCCAATCCATCAGGATCCATATAGGGGCCTGCAAGGATTTTGCAAACTTGTGCGGGATGATTGGTGCCATAAGTGTCATCCTCGGGATCTGCGTTATAGCCGTAACTTGCACCACGATGCACATCACATCCCACATAATCATCATATCCATATCCGATATCCCAGTCGTTCCATAATCCAACATAAGTACCTGTATAGGTGTTAGCGGAGCGATTGAAGAGTTTATAGTTGAAGAATACCGTATTGTTCAGGTATTCGTTGTCAGGTCTATCGTAGGCATACACCATCGCATGGACTTCGAGCCCCAATGGTTCCCCAGCAAACTCTGTGTGGGTTTGATAGCTATCGTTGAAGATAAAGAACAGGCATTGGTCGCCTTCGATTTTTGGATAGTCGCCATGTTCAGGCTGGTACACACCATTGGCATCCACATCGACAAAAGGGGCGAGATTCTCTGCGAATCCAGCATCACCATGAGCAGGCCAGGTCAGGATGTCCTCTGGAATGGTGTAACCTGGTTCAGCATGGTGAGCAATGAAATCTTCAATCTGTTCTTTGGTGAGATTCCAAACATGGCTGTATTTCTCAACCGTAGTTGCATCGGTCGAAGCATCAGATAGGCGAAGCGGTCCCGACCAAAACTCTTGTCCGTTTTGACCATAATGGTCACCTGCCAGATGTAAGTCGTTGTCGATAATACCAATACCACCAATCCATAAGGTATGTTGGTATAATGGTGATTTTCCACTGTCTTTGGGCACTTCCCACGAAGAGTAAGGGGTGGTCTGGTTAGCGTCCTTGAGGCATCCGTTACCAAGGATACATCCGCGTACATTGTTCACTTCGATGTAGGAATACGGGAATGGCTGAGCCATTAGCGCTGATCCGAAGCCCATCAGCACAATGATGAGTTGCAATCTTTTCATATTAAAGTAAGTATTATTTGATAGGTTCGTTTGTAATAAGTAACTATTCAAAATTAAACTGCATTATTATAGGCTTCTTAGTTGTAAGCTATCAGCCGTCAGCTATCAGCTCGGTGGCTCCCGGGCTGACTGCTGACAGCCAAATTCTATTACCTTTTATGCAAACCAATGCTGCACATCTTCATTAAAGTTTATTTTCTTGTCTTACCTCTCCGCGTTATACAAAGTCTGCACCTCGCTGTTGGAGAGGGTGCGGTTGTAGATGCGGATGTTGTCTAACTTCATGCTGCTGCTGAAGGGGTATAAGCCGTCCTTGGTGCCGCCAAAGGATACCTTGGAGGCATCATCGATTGTGCCTGTAAGGTACGTGGTCGTGATCTGGTCTTTCATCGATCCATCAACATATAGTTTGGCGTTACCCTGATTGTCCTCGCTTTCCATTGTTACAACAACGTAGTGCCAACTGCCGTCGGCTTGGATGTTGGTGTAGTTGTAAGAGAAATAGTTGCCGCCGTCTGGCATATAGTTGTTTCTGCATTTAATCTTGAACTTTCCGTCCTGCATGGCCCAGAAAAGAGGAGCGTCACCATAAGCAGACCCGCTGTCGGTGTTCCATCCTGAGAAGACATTGCCGGCGCCGAAGTCCTTGATCCAGAAACAGACGCTCCAGCTCGTGAGACCTCTGAACATGTTGTAAGGAATGTTCAGATAGTCGTCAGTAATCATGTTGAGTTTGAGGTAAGTCCGTGTGCCATCGTCAGCAGTGTTTGCCGAGTTCATCATCACTCCGTCAACGCCATTTTCCGTCATGTCGTTCGCCGTACCGTCATCGAAAGTGTAGAAGCACTGAAGACCGCTTGGAATCACCAAACTGTTGTCAATGTATGTGGCCGAAACATTCAAGTTAGCTGAATTATTGGTTCCATTGACGGTAACAGTGGTCGAAACAGGGCCGCTGATTTGCGTGCGGTCAACGATGGCCGTCACCAAAGTGCCGCTGCCCGAAGCTGTTGTGCCGCTCATCGGGGTGAGCGTCAACCAACTGACATTAAGCGGATTGATGCTCCAGCTGAGCATGGTGCCGTCGCTGCCCACGTTCTTCACTTGGAAGGTCTTGGTGGTCTCGGTCTCGCCAAAGTCCAACGAGCCTTCGCTCAACTGTAGGATGGCACTGCCCGAGCCGCTGGCCGAGGCCGAGAAGGTGATGGTGGACGTGCTGCCCGCGCCGCTCACCGTGACCGAAGTGGAGACGATGCCGCTGATTTGGCTGCGGTCGATGGTGGCCACCACTTGGGTGCTGGCGCCGCCTGCCGTGTTGCCCGAAGTGGGATTGAGCGTCAGCCAACCCACGTTGATGTTCGAGCAAAACCATTGGAGCGAGGTGTTGGCTGGACCCGTGTTCATCACATAGAATGTCAGGCTGTTGGCCGATGTGCCGAAGTCGATGGAGTTTTCGCTTAATTGCAGTTGCGGCCCGTTGTTGCCCGAAACGCTGACGTTCACGGGCAGCACGATGCTTTGGTCGGCGCTACGTACAGTAAGGTTGGCCGTGGTGCTTTGGGTGATGAGCGAACGGTCAATGTTCACAATGATGGTGGATTCCTGACCTCCTTGCAAGTTGCCCGTTGAAGGCGTGACGGCAAGCCAGTTCATGCTTTCCATGATTTCCCAACTTAACGGCAAAGTCGCGCTAGCATTGATAATCTTGAACTGCAGTTGCGAAAAATTGGTGCCGAAGTCGAGGTATTCCACATTCAGACGGAAGCCCGAAACGGTGGGACGCAGTTGCATGTCGCCTGAGGAGACGTTGCCCGGCGTAATGCTGATGTTCTTGGTATTGCTTTCGAAGCCAGCTTTCATACCTTGCACGGTGTAGTTGCCTGCTTCAAGGTTGTTGAACTCGTAGCGGCCATCACTGCCCGTCACCGCAGAGGCACCCGTGGGACTGAGCGAGATGTTCACACCCTGGATGGGTTCGGTGGTGTTCATGTTGGTGACAATGCCTTGAATGCGTCCTGTGGCTACCTCTTTGACGCAGGAGCTAAAGCCCAGCACAAGAGCAAACACAACGCTCAAAAACTTCAGATGTGATTTTTTCATGTTGATAAATTTAAATTAGAATAATGTTGATAAATTTATATTAGATTAATTTTGTTGACGATTTAAAAATTCATAACAAATATCATTATAATTCCTCGCATCAGTATTTCTTTGCCCAAAATAAATGCTTGCAATACGTAAAACCCGAGGTTGCTTTTTGTCATTGCGTAAATATCAGTTTGCAATACGTAAAAAATCAGGTAATTGGCGCGATTTGTTAAATAGCGGAGATAAAAAATGTACCTTTGCCGACATGAACACCGATTCGTTCTACATATTACTGTTATGCTTCATGTCTGGAGTGACACAATGTGCCCTCACAGCATGCAGCATTTTCATGCACAAATACCACCGCAACTATCAATTCCAGCGACTCTTCGCAGCAGTGGTATTACTGCATGGCTTTGGTTTTCTAAATAACTTCTTGGTTTTAGCCTGCCGCAACCAACCCTATTCCGATTTCCTCAACACGCTTTTGGTACTCTTCGACTATGTGATTGTAGGTGGCTACATGATGTTTGTTATGTCGTTAGTGTTTCCCAATCGTTACAAAACGCGCCAACTCCTGCTTTTGGTGATACCTTATTTAATTGCCATGCTCTTGTTTGCCCTCCTCCGAAATCCCTTGGTGTTAACGGTCGTACAGATCTACACCCTGACGATTTCATTGGCCATGCTGGTGTACTTGTGTCTTTCCATCAGGAAACATACTCGGATGTTGCTCAACAACGTTGGCAACTTGGAATATTTCGACTTGCGTTGGAGCAAAATTTTGATTGCCCTCTATTTCGCTTTCCAACTGCTATGGGCTATTGAAAGCCTATCGCAACAATCATGGTTTTCAGAACCCTCTGCCAGACAAAACCTGGTTTTCGACACCCTCTATTGCCTCGTCTGCATCGGCATTGTCTTATACGTCATGCACAAACTGATACATCAGCAGGTGTTCACCCTATCCCCTGCCGACGAATGTGAAAACGCGCCTCAAGAGCCAACCACTCCAACACCCCAACCCAATGCTGGCAAGCCTTTGATTGGATTCGACATCGACAAGGTGATGTGCGAAAAACGGTATTATCAGGACAACACGCTGACCTTGCAGAAGCTAGCCCAGCATTTGGGTACCAACCGACAGTACCTCAGCAACCATATCAATCAAGAACTTCATACGACCTTCTATGACTATATCAACGACTTCCGCCTGAGGGAAGCCAAGGCCTTATTAGATGATAAAGGCACTGAAAACCAACACTCTTTAGATAACATCGCCATGATGTCGGGCTTCAATTCCTACGCCACCTTCTTGCGTTCATTCAAGAAAAAGTTCGGATTAACGCCATCGCAGTATTTGGCAAACAAAAATCACTGATAAAGCACACAAACCTGGCTTCGAGTATCCTTAGTCAAATGTCTCTTTTGCCGATCAGTTCATCCTACTTAATTCCAGCATATCTTGAACCCTCTGTTCCAGCATAATGCTATCTTCTTTACTAATACCTTCAGTCACAGTTCGTTGTTGGCTGAATTCTTTCAGTTCCTTCTCGCTAACTTTCATCATTTGCACACAATGGTTTCGAATATTTCGCAAGGTAACTAAGCCTTGCCCATTATATAAACCATACAATGGGAAACTGATACTGAGAAGGCCTTCAACAGAAACCAAGAGTTGCGACCCCTGTATTTCTTTCAACAAATCCTCATATACGGTTTGTTCATAAAATTTTCGCTTATTGTAGAAAGAAGAAACCTCATGAACAAAGTTAACATTGCCCAATGTGTTGAACGTCTCAATATTGGTGGAGAAAATGTTCTCTGTCGTTTCCAAAAACTCTGTCATAGTAATCCCGACTACCGACATAAATAGGGGTCGCAGGCTGTCATAATATTCTGGATGAAGGGCAAGCTCTTTCTCGGCCTCGCTTGCCTTTTGCAAAATGGAATCGGCAAGTTGCATCTGCGCAAGAGTCTTGTCGAAATCATAGATAATCATCATGACCATCTCTTTTTTGGCCTTTGCATTTTGGTATCTCTCAATGATAGCAGACGTGCCAAAGGTGAGCACAATGGAGAAGGTAGTCGCTAAAAGCGTCATCATGAACTCTTTAAGATGATGCGTTGTTTTCTCTTTCATATTTTCATCATTGTATTTGGTATGAAGGACTTATACTTCAAATTTGTCGCAAAAATAGACTTTTCCCGTTTTTTTTGCAAATTTCTCTAAACATAAAGAATAATTATGTATTTTCGCTCTCATGAGAACACATTTCAAAAAAAACCTGATCCTGCTGGCAGCACTTCTGATCATCACAGTGCCTATTCTCGCCATCTCCTATGGCCACAACCTTAACCAGACATTACGCGTGCTTCGCAACGAGTTGGATGCCGACTACCGGCAAATCGACAAGAACCGCGACCGGCTCACCGAAGACTATGAGAAACAACGCCAAAAGATGATTGATATGATGAAGCAGTGCGACGAACTTGCACTGACATTGTATTCACAGAAACAAGGGTTTACTTTCGATGTGAGCTACGCTTTGCAAAGAGTCACCCAGCAATACAATGAGTTCAGCCAAGATCGCGGGCCTTTCGACCGCATCGTCAGCAACCTTAATGTCGAGATGGAACGCTATGCCCGCCTCATCGAGTCGCTGCGCCGTCTCCCTCCTGAGCTCGACACCATCGTCGGAGTGCCCGACAGCCTGCTCATCCACTATGACACGCTGAACCCGCTCTTCTTCAGCAAAACACATCTGGAGCTGGACGAGGAAGTCAAAGCCATGGCCGACTCCCTTTCCACTCCCTTCCTCCTTGACGAGCAGGGCAAGGATGACCGTGAGCAATGTATCGCCTACGCCTGCGACTTGCTCCTGATGTACGCCGATACCAAAGCGACGGTGGTAGCCGACAGCATCCACTATTATGAGACCTTCCTGCGCCTGAAAGAGACTTACGATTATGCTCACAACTACTATCAAGTGCTGCAAGACCGCATCTTCGTAGATGGCCAAACCCCTTGGTACACCATCATGCAGCATCCGCAACGCTATTGGCGCCAGGCCATCAGCGATATCCATGAGAAATACAACAAGGAATACTCTCTTCAGGTCTTCATCGTTCTGCTGTTTGTAGTGGAACTGTTGGCATCCTGGCTTATCGCCTCGCTCATCCTCATCCCAATATTTCGATACGTCAAGTCCTTGAAAGACAAGTTCACCCGGGGACAACGACGCTATCTGTCGTTGTTGTTTGGCATACTCATCACCATCATCGTCAACAGCATCCTCTGGAGAGAGGGCATGCTCCACATTGCCGCACGGCTCACCAACACCTTCCTTTGGCTACTCGAAGCCATCCTCATTGCCCTGTTCTTCCGGCTGAAACCCCGACAGCTAAAATATGGTGTCAAGCTCTACCTGCCAGTCTTCTGCACCGCATTAGCCGTAATCTGGTGCCGAGTCATCTTCATGCCCAACTCGCTGATGAACTTTATCTTTCCGCCCGTACTCATCGCCTTCTTTGTCTGGCAGCTCATCGCCTGTTTGCACCATGCGAAAAAAGTGGATCGCATCGACCGTTTTATGGGCTGGATCTCATTGGTGACCACCGGCGCAGCCTTGGGCGTGTCCATCGCGGGTTACATCTTTGCCTCGTTGCTCATCTTGGTATGGTGGTACTTCCAGCTGGCAGCTATCCAGGCCTTTATCACCATTCTACATCTAATCGTCTTCTACAGAGAAGAACGGATGAAACCTCGCATCGAGGATTACCGCTCCCGCATCACCTTTATCAGTGGCCCTGGCAAAGAGACGCTGATGTTCGGCGCCACCTGGTTCTACGACCTGGTCAAAGAAGTAGTGCTTCCTGTGATAGGACTGCTGTCGATACCTTTCTGCATCCATCTGGCACTCGATGTGTTCGACTTTGAGGATCTGTACAATAACATCTATCACCATAACTTCGTGCAGCTTGTCAATGATAGCGGTGTCGATACCTTCAGGCTGTCGTTCCATGGAATTCTTGTCCTGATTAGCATGTTCTTCGTGTTCCGCTATATCAACCGCGCCCTGCACGCCATCTGGCAGCAATGCCGTTACGCGTTGTTCCTCAAGAAAAACCACCGCAAGACTATCCGTAACAACGAAATCAACCTTTCACTCGGCAACAGCATCATCAGCGTCTTGGTTTGGTTTACTTACATCGTCGTTATTGTATTGACGCTAAACGTCCCCACCAGCTCGCTGAGTCTCGTGGCCGGCGGTCTCTCGGCAGGTATCGGCTTTGCCCTCAAAGACACTTTGAACAACTTCATCTATGGCATCCAGTTGATGTCGGGACGTCTGCGTATCGGCGACTGGATTGTATGCGACGGCATCCGAGGTAAGGTCACCCACATCGGCTATCAAAGCACTGAGATTGAGACCGTTGACGGAGCCGAGATGTCGTTCCTCAACGCCACCTTGTTTGCCAAGAACTTCAGCAACCTCACCCGCAACCATGGCTATGAGTTCGTCAAAATCACCGTGGGCGTGGCCTACGGCACCGACATCCAAAAGGTCCGCGATTTGTTGGGAGAGGCCTTGCAACAACTCAACGGCAAGGATTCCTTCGGACGCGACATCGTGGATCAGAAACGCGGTGTCAGCATCACCCTGGAAGAAATGGATGACAGCGCCGTCACCATCGCCGTGAAACAACAAGTACTGGTGGCGGAACGTGTCGGCTATATCGACCACGCCAAAGAGTTGATTTACAACACCTTAAATGAACACGGCATTGCTATCCCCTTCCCGCAATGCGATATTCACCTCATCCAAGAGGAGAGCCTTTAATACCATAACTATCGAACCACAACCTTGGTGACTGTCCCGTTCTCTTGCTTCAGCAGATATAAACCCGCGGGACAGTCGCCAAGATCGATATGGGAAATGCCAGCTCCTACCTCCCGACGAAACATCATCTTGCCTAGAAGATCCATCATCGTAAAGGTTGTTGGGATCGAAGTCTCTACCTCCAACCGCCCAAAAGCTGGATTGGGCCACACTCGAAAACCTTCTATCGGCGTCTCATTGAACCCCGTGAAATCTGTCTCCTGCGTGCCCGTGAAGAAGGCATGGATCTCATCCATATAAGCGATATCCGTTTGATTGGCATTGTGATACCAAGTGTGGTTGCCGCCAATCACTTTCAAGAGCTGCAAGTCAGTGCCACAGTCGTAGGTGTAACGCACAAAGCGCAAGCCATCGTTATGGGTATTGGGGAAAGTGTCAATCACAGGCTCTTCCCCACATCCATTGGCGGCCTTCCAATAGTCCATAATGGCATCCACATTAATGCCTAAAGTGCCACCGAAATATTGGGAATTGCCATTATATCCCACCACCGGATCGGAGGTGCCGTGGATATGTAACATCCTCACGGGAGCCACCGGTGTCACCGAACTCATGGCAAAAGTAATCAGACCGCTAACCGGAGCACAGGCAGTGATGCGGTCGCCCTTCTCAATAGCCATGCGATGCGTCATGAAACCTCCCATCGAGAACCCCGTGAAGAACACACTGTCGGGATCCAGATGATGCTGTGCCGTCAACGTGTCGAGCAAGGCCATCAAAAACCCCACGTCATCGATGTTGCTGCTCATCATGGCGGCATTCCACATGGTGGAACCGCCTTGGTTACGAGCCTGGGGAATCACCATCTCCCATCCAAATCGCTCCGCCAAAGCAGTGAAGTTGAACTCCTGATCCACACGAGTGATGTTGTCACCCAAGCCATGAAGGAAAAACAACACCGGCGGCGTGTCATCAAACGTGATGGAAGGCTGTCTGACAATATACTGTCGCTGCACACTTTGCCATTCAAAGGTCTGAACCTGTGAAAAAGACTTTCCGATTACACAAAATAACAGTAAAACCAACGATGCTTTGAGGATGCGATATGCTTTCATAAATACATTTTTAAGGATTCATTTTGATGCAGCAAAGGTAAGAAAGTTGTAATTAATAAAAATATTTTTCTGAAAATCATTGACTTGTTATATAAATATTTTGTAATCGCTCCAAACGACCCCTTCAAAACAAATAGTTTTGCTATTTTTGCGGAAAAATAAAACATCAAAAACAAAAAAACATGAAAACATTCAAATCATTAACGATGGTGCTGGGACTGCTCTTGGCAGCAACCATGACCTCGTGCAAACCTGAACCCATCGAAGAACCTTCAAGTAAATTAAAAGTCAAGCAAATCTACTATTCAGACCCTCAAACCGACAAAACCCCTTTCCAAAGCTGGGATTGGAGTGAAGACCACCTGGTATCGATTACCCACTATTCCAATAGTTACTTAAAAAAAACATGGATAGAAACGTTCACCTACGAAAACGACAAAATCATCCGTGTTGATAATCTTACATACGGCGAGCACATCAACTACAGCTACAACGAAGACCAACTGAAAACAGCTACCATATTTGAGGATAACGACATTATCTGCTCCTGGTCAATAAGCTACGACAACAACAAAATAAGCAAGCTCCAAGGCACTTTCTTTGATTATTATTTCAAAAACAAGGGATCCGAAAAGATGCTGAATCCGCTTTCGCACCTATTCCCCCACAATATTTGCGAATGCCTTGAAACATGCCAAAAGCAGCTGATGACGAATCATCGTGGAAATCGAAACGAAATCATGAATATCATCTTGACTTGGACAGGTGATAATATCAGCAAAATCATCGTTTCTTTCGATGACGTTCTCACCACCCTTGTTATGGAATACGATGACAAACAATGCCCCATGTATGGTATGACCGGTAATTTAGAAGATTATATCATTGGCCTTTCGATGGGAAGCACTTCTTTCTCCAAAAACAACGTCAAACAAATCATCTTCACGGAAGACGATGAGACTGACACCATACATTTTGCTTATCAGTACAATAACGAGAACTATCCCATTCTCGAGACCATGTACGATAGCGAGAATGAAGATTACAAGAATGTATTTTATTATGAATATTAATCCTTTTCCAGATGAAAACAGCACGCATTTTAACCTTTATCACAGGAACCTTGTTACTTGCCTTGGTCTCCTGTAAACCTCAGGAAGATGACCCCGTCAGCCACTTCACCGACGGAATAGTGGTAACCACAAACACCCCCAGTAATATTGCTGGAACCACTGCGATTTGCGGCTCAACAGTAACAGCCAATGATATGGGACTAATGATTGAACTCGGCGTTTGTTGGAGCAAAAACGAGCAACCCACTGTAGAAGATCATGTTGAAAAAACATATAAATGCTCCCAACCATTCAACTGCGTCCTCACCAACCTTGACCCCAACACCCAATACCATGTACGCGGCTATGCCAAATACGGCACAGAGTACTGCTATGGCGATGAGATGAGCTTCACCACCCTCAACGACTCCACCTCCATCTGGAGTACTGCTTTGACCACCATTCCTGCCGAAGGAATCACCTACAACAGTTTCACCACCGGCGGCCTTATCACACTGCCATCCGACCTGAACATGAACTTCAGGAAAATCATTGGCGGTGTTTGCTGCAGCAAATCACCGAACCCCACCTTAGAGAATTGTGAGTTTTATGTCTCAGATTGGATAGATTATCTGGAATATACAGAAATAACAGAAAAAAAATTCTACTTTCAAGTTTACGGCCTTGAACCCAACACCCAATATTATTACCGCGCCTTCATTAAATATGAGGACCAAAGCTACTATTATGCCGATGCCCTAAGCATCACCACACCCAACATCCCCTTCCAGCTTGACCTGACAACCGATTACATAAACTATTACTCATGGGACAACATTCTCTATGCAAGTGGTTTTATGTATTGTAGCAAACCCGAAATGATTGATGAATTAGGCTTTTGCTATAGCATGGATCACAGCTATCCTTTATTCGAATCTGACCTCATTACCACCGTCGGTACACCTACAGGCGAATTCTACAACTTTGAAAGCACTATTACCGACCTGTCAGCTAATGCCAAATATTACATCCGAACCTACGCCCGTTACATGACCGACAGCATTCGATACGGGAACACGATTGAATTCTACACCTATTAAAAAGATTAAAGCGATGAACAGCAACAGCCTCCGAGCCTCATGTGTCGCACTATGCCTCGTGGCCAGTTGCCTCGTCGGAATCCCTAATATTTATGATAAATTTCTGATTGCCAGATATATTGCCACCGCAATAGGTCTGGCAATCCTTTTTCTCTTCTCCCTGTTCAGCAAAAAACGCTGGCTCATTCCCCACACTCAGGTATTTCTGCCTTACCTGCTGTTTACCGTCCTCAGTGGTTGCTCCATCCTATGGGCAACCAACACCGCCGAAACGGTTTATACTGCCTCTACAGTGGTCATGGGGTTCCTCATCACCCTTGTTGGCTACACACTATGCACCCATGATCCCATGACCTTCAGGAAGACATTATGGGTCAGTGCGGCAGTAATCCTTGTCTTCTACCTGCTCTTTGCTTTGGTCCAACTATTCCGTATCGAAGACTTCAGCTTTGACCAGCTTTACCACGTCATCGGCATCAACGGGCACAAGAACCTGCTGGCCATCATGCTCTTTGTCCTGTCCACCTTTTTACTCTCTGCCATCCCATACACCAATCACATAATCCTGAAAGTCCTTCCCATGGCCTTGTTCGTCCTCGCCATGGTGATGATCATCTTGCTGAAGTCGAGGGCGGTATGGCTCAGCGCCACTGTCGCCTTGATGCTGTTCGGACTCCTGGTGCTCTTCCACCTCAAAAAGCCCAACTTCTCCAAACGCTTCAAAACCACCACACTGGTCACCGCTGTTGTCTTGGCATTCATCTTCCTCACCTTGGGGCTTCGTTGGTTTGCCCACCGCTCCGTGCCGCACACCGCCGAGAAGAGCGAGGTGGAATACAACCCGATGAGCACTTCCTCCCTGGTGGAACGTTGCCAACTATGGGAGAAGACCTACCATATCGCCGACAATCATCCATTGCTGGGCTGTGGCACCGGCAACTGGCTGATCCACTTCCCCGACGCGGGACTCGAAGGACTTTATCGAGCCGATGTGTGGAACGTGAACTTCACCAAGCCGCATAACGAATACTTAGGCATCCTTTCCGAAAACGGCTATATCGGCCTGTTCCTTTACATCGTTTTCCTGGTCTCTTTGATAGTGCTATCGTTTTTCACCCTCTGCGAGACCCAGAGCCGCAAAGCATTCCTGTTTGGAGCCGTCGTTTTATGCGTTTTCACAGGCTGCTGCGTCAACGCGCTCTTCGACTTCCCCAACAGCCGCATCGAGCATCTCCTTTGGTCAAGCATCTTCATGGCACTGCTGTTTCATCTCATCACCCAAGACAAGCCAAGAGTCCTCGGAAAAGCCTGGAGCGTCCTCTTCCTGCTCCTTTCACTGATGATGATAGTCATCGGTGGTTTCCGGTTTTATGGCGAACGGAAGAGTTTTGCGTTGCAGCAGGCCATGAGCAGAAACGACTGGAACACCATGGAACGCCACAGCCGAGAGGCTCTCTCCCCCTTCTACACCGTCAATGCCTTGGGTATGCCTCTGCAATGGTACCAAGGGAAAGCCATGAAGAGGATGGGGAACCCCAAGGCCATCGAAGCATTTCGCAAAGCCTATCATCACGCCCCTTATTGCAAGGAGAACCTCAACGACCTAGGACTGGAGGAATATCACACCGCCCATGACCTCGAACAAGCCGAGTTCTATCTGAAAGAAGCCATCCGCATCAGCCCCAATTACCTCTACCCTTATTTCAACCTGGCATACACCTATCTTCAGGAAAACGATTCGGAGAAGGCCAAAGCCGTGACAGACCAAATCTACATGGATGAACAAAAACGTGACATCCTCATCAACGACGCCCCGTTTTTCGACCCCTACAACACGGAGACTATCCGCCAGAAAATCGATGCGGAATATGAGGTCACCATGCAACTAAGGCGATTGATAGAATCTACCCCGTAGGGGTATCTCAAATTTTTTTCCATATTATCCTTCTGTCACCCCTGGCGTTTTAACATATATTTTAAGTCTGCAAAATGACCCATACGCTAAAAAAGATGTAATTTTGCGACTTCCAATCTATTCATAAAAACCATGAAAAAATCAATCATTTTTTTAATGACCACCCTTGCCTTTATGGCCCTCATTTCCTGCCAAAAAGACGCCGACCGCTTTGTCGGTGACTATTCATTCAAGACCTCTGGTGAAATCACACTCACCATGGAAACCCATACCGACAGCACAGACTTCTTCCTCCCAGCACTTATCAACCTCAGCCTCACAAATGACATCGGACAACTCAATATCAGCCATGATGACGACAAAAGCGACCGCGTGACCGCCGTAATCAACTATATGAATGGCGACGTAATCGTCACCTCCGGATCTTGCGACGGAAAAACCATCCAACTCGACGAGTACCGCCGCCAAATCATCCCCGTATCGGTCAACCCCTTGCTCACAGACAACTTCTACGTGAAAGTGAAAGCTTCCGGCCAAATTTATGATAACAACATGATCATTTTCGACATGACTTACAAAGGCAAAGCCACCATTGGCCCAGCCACTTTCAACATCAAAGACAAAGATGTCAGAATGGTAGCCTATAGAAATTGAATATCATGAAAAGAAATACAATATTTTTATTAATATTACCTCTATTATTTACAAACTGTTCCGACACTGACCCACAACAACTCAAAGCACGACTTGTCGGTGGTAATAACGAAGAGCGTGTCATCCCTGTCGGCATCATGAACATTGACTCCACTGACGGTATCGTCAGCAACACCTATCCTGGCTATCTGGAAGAAGGACAATCCGCCGACTTGGCTTTTAAATACGGTGGCATCTTGGAAACACTTCACGTCAAAGAAGGCAGCAAGGTACATCAGGGACAGGTGCTGGCCAAGGTGTCCTCTCCTTCCATGGAAAGCACCCTTCGCTCCGCACAAGCCACCCTGGACCAAGCACAAGACGCCTACGAACGCCTCAAGAAAGTCCATGACAACGGCAGCCTGCCCGAAATCAAATGGAAAGAGATGGTAGCCAACCTCGAGAAGGCTCAATCCGCCGTCGATCTCGCCAACGCCATGCTGGCAGAAAATGTCATCACCGCACCCTTCAGCGGCACTATCGCCTCCATCAATGCCCAAGCCGGAGAGAACCTCCAACCCTTGAGACCCGTAATCAGACTCATCAACACAAACAGACTGTCGGTGAAGATTTCCGTCCCCGAAGAAGAAATCACCAAAATACAAATCGGTGCCCCTGCCGAAATCATCATCCCAGCCCTCGATAACCAACGTTATAGTGGGAAAATAGCTGAAAAAAGCATGACCTCTTCCCTGCTCACACACAGCTATCCTGTCAAAGTGCTGATAGAACATCCCGACAAGGAACTCACACCCGGCATGATCAGCAAAGTGATGCTGAAAGGTGATGTCAACAAAGGTATCGTCATCCCTGCCAACGCAGTCTTGATCAACAGTGAAGGCAAATTCGTGTGGGTGGAGGAAAACGGCGTGGCTACCCGACGCGCCATCCGAATCGGCGGCTATGCCGGCACAGGCATCATCGTCAGCGAAGGCCTGAAAAACGGCGACCACGTCATCGTGAATGGCTACCAAAAAGTCAGCGAGGGAATGAAAGTGAAAAGTGAAAGATGAGAGGTTAAAGGTTTTGAGGCAATCAGTATTATAGCACAGTGATGAAAAAGATAAAAAATCATGGCATCATCAGTGGCAGCATCCAACACCAGAAGATTGTCTGGGTCATCGTTGCCGTGGTGGTAGCTTTCGGCATCTATGCCCTCGTCGATATGAAAAAAGACGAGTTCCCGGCCTTCTCCTATCCACAAGGCATCGTGGCAGGCATCTATCCCGGCGCCAACTCCGAAGAGGTCGAAACGCAACTTACCAAACCTCTTGAAGAACTGCTGTTCACCATTCCTGAAATCGACCGCAAAAGCACCTATTCTGTCACCAAAGAAGGATTGTGCTACATCTATGTCATGCTCGACATGACATCAACAAACGATTTCACTAAAGCCTGGACCAAGATACGACAAAAAATCAACGAGGCCAAAGCCTTGTCTTTCCCTGCCGGTGTGCTCGCTATCGCGGTCATCGATGACTTCGGAAGCACCTCCTCATTGCTCATCGCCATGGAGTCAAACGACAAGACATACCGTGAGATGCACGCCTACACCGAAGACCTCACCCACCAGCTGCGTGAGATCTACGAGACAGGCAACGTCCATGTGCTGGGTGAACAAACCGAGGAGATCGCCGTCACCGTCGATAAGGAGAAGCTGTCGTTTTACGGCATCAGCCCCAACACCCTGATGCTGCAATATGCCTCGCAAGGACTGCTGACCACCTCAGGCACCATGGAGACCGATGCCTTCGACATGCCATTGCACATCCAAAACCCCGTGGTGTCTGAAAAAGAGCTGGAAGAACAAATCATCTATTCCGACGCTGCCGGAAACACCGTCCGTCTGCGCGACGTGGCCACCGTCGAACGCCGTCTGGCTCCCACCTCCAAAGTGGTGAACTTCAACGGACATGACGCATTAGTCATCTCGGTGGAGATGCGCAAAGGATACAACATCGTGGCATACGGCAGAAAAGTGGAGAAGGTGCTGAGTGAGTTCAAGGCTCAACTGCCCGACAGCGTCCATCTCTATCGTATCACCGACCAACCCAAAGTGGTGCAGAAATCCGTCAACTCTTTCCTACGCGACCTGCTCATCTCCATGATCGTCGTCATCGCTGTCATGTTGCTCCTCTTTCCCTTCCGCACCGCACTTATCGCCAGCTCAGGACTGCCCGTATGCACCGCTGTCAGCATCGGGCTTATGTACCTCTTCGGCATAGAGCTGAACACCGTCACCCTGGCCGCGCTCATCGTCGTGCTCGGCATGATCGTCGATGATTCCATCATCAACATCGACGGCTATATCGAAAAACTCAGCCAAGGCATGGAACCTTTCAAGGCAGCTACCAGCAGCGCCAAAGAACTCTTCATGCCCATGTTCATCGCCACTGCTGCCATCGCCACCATGTTCTTCCCCATGACCCGTATCATCACAGGTCCTTTAGGCGATTTTGTGCAGTTTTTCCCCTGGACTGTCGCCTTCTCGTTGATGGCTTCTCTGGCATACGCCATGCTCGTCATCCCCTCCCTGGAGATCTTATTCATCAAACCGAATACCGACAAGCCCCGAAACAACGCCTTCATCAGAGCTCAACGGCGTTTTTTCAATTTCCTTCAAGGGCTTTACGACAACTTACAAAACCATTGTTTCCAACATCCTCATTTCACGATTGGGATGGGACTGGGGTCCATCGCTCTTGGAGTGCTGATGTTCCTTGCCCTCAACGTGCAGATGATGCCGAACGCCGAACGCGACTGTTTCGCCGTGGAGATCCGACTGCCTGAAGGCAGCAGCCTGGAAGCCACCCGCCGCATCAGCGACTCATTGCAACAGATGATGCTGCATGACCCACGCGTCACCTCCGTCACCGCCTTCATCGGCGAGACCGCCCCTCGTTTCCATGTGACATACGCCCCAAGCATCCCCGACAAAAATCTCTCGCAACTCATCGTCAACACGACCTCAAAACAAGCCACCGAAGACCTGCTGAAAGAGATGGACGACAAGTACGCCTACTATTTCACAGAAGCCCACGTGCGTTTCCGACAACTCGACTACCAAGCCGTCACTACCCCTGTGGAGATCTTCGTTTTCGGAGACGATTACAGCCAGACAGCCCCTGTAGCTCAAAAAATAAAAGACTATATGCTCACCCTCGACAAAGAACTGCGATGGGTTCATTCCGATTACGATGAGCAACTGTCCTCGGTCAAGGTGACCATGAAGCCTGAAGAATGTGCCCGTTTAGGCATCACCAAAGGCATCCTCTCTCTCGACCTGGCAACCACCCTCAACGGCCAACCCCTTACCACCTTATGGGAGGGCTCACGAAACATCCCCGTGAAACTATACTCCCAACAGAACTATGACCCCAACAATTTCGAATCTGTTCAGAACCAACTGATTCCAACGATAATCCCTGGCACCAACGTGCCTCTCCGTCAAGTGGCTGACCTCAGTCCCGACTGGCATCCCGCACAGATCACCCACCAAAACGGGAAAAACACCATCACCTTGGCTGCCGACATGAAATTTTGGAAGTCACAGACAGCCAGCATGAAGAAAATCCAGCACTATATCGACAAAGAGATCCGCCCAAGCCTTCCTGAAGGCGTAAGCATCGAATACGGAGGGCTTTCATCGTTGAACACCGCGGTCATCCCGCAGATCCTGAAGAGCCTCATCGCCGCCATCTTGGTGCTTCTCGCCTTCTTGGTGGCCTACTTCAAAAGAGTCAACCTTGCCCTGCTCACCTTGTGTTCCAGTGCCCTGTGCATGTTCGGCGCTTTCTTCGGCGAATGGCTTTTCGGCCTTGACTTCGGCATGACCTCCGTCCTTGGCATCGTCAGCCTCATCGGCATCATTGTCCGCAACGGCATCGTGATGTATGAATACGCTGAGACCCTGCGTTCCGAAGAGGGACTCAATGCCAAAGAAGCCGCCATGAAAGCCGGCAGCCGACGCATGAGACCCATCTTCCTCACCTCAGCCACCACCGCCTTAGGTGTGCTCCCCATGATCATCACCCGCAACCCACTCTGGATGCCAATGGGTGTCGTCATCTGCTTCGGAGTGGTGCTCTCCATGGTCATCATCCTCGCCGTCATGCCAGTCATGTATTGGCAGATCTTCAGTCTTAGCAGAAAAAAAACACAACCACAAAACCCATGAAAAACACCCTCCTCCTTCTGTCACTCGCCCTGTTTAGCCTTCATGGCCTCGCACAAAACACCGACACCCTTCGGCTGTCAGTGCAGGACTGCATCACCCTGGCATTGGAAAACAACCTCACGCTTAAAAACGCCCAAATAGAAATAGAAAAAGCCCAGGCCACCAAGAAAGAAGCCCGTGCCGAATACTTCCCCACCATCTCTGCACAAGCCCTGGCCTTCGACGCCATGAACCCTATGCTCAGCTTTGGTATCAACGACATCGACAACGCCTTGGTACGGCAAACCCTCTACAACCTCTACACGCAATATGGCGCACAATTAGGCCTGCAAAAAGAATACTCCTTCATCCAAAACGGCGTGATGCTCAACACCATGGCCATGGAGCCCGTCTTTGCCGGAGGACGTATATACCACGGGAACCAATTGGCCAAGATTGGCATCAAAGCTGCCGAATACCAAGCCAAACTCAAAGAAGACGAGGTGCGTTTACAAACGGAAAACCTTTACTGGCAAATCGTCTCCCTGCAAGAGAAAATCGCCACCCTCGACCAGTTAGACCAGCTGCTCGACACGTTAGAAAAAGACCTGACAGGCGCCATCGAGGCGGGGCTGGCCATGCCCACCGACCAGTTTAAGGTGACCATAAAGAAAAACGAGAGCCAACTCAACCGTAAAAAAGCCGAAGATGGCATCACCTTGCTGAAGATGGCTTTGACACAATATCTTGGCATCCACGAAACAACAATGATACTCATCGACACTCTTGGCCTTGAGCCACTGCCCACCACCTATTATCATGATGCCTCCGAGGCGGTCACCCAACGCAACGAGAGCCACCTGCTCGACCTCTCCCTGCAAGCCGAGAAGCTGAAAAAAAAGATGACCCTCGGCGAGGCTTTGCCCTCCCTCCTGGTGGGCGGGAGCTACAGCTACCATACCGTGCTGAAAAACACCAAACCCAACGCCATGGTCTTCGCAGTCCTTCAGATCCCCCTCACCGACTGGCACAAGACGGCTTATAAGCTAAAGAAACACGACCTCGACGCGACGATGGCCGAGAACAACCGCCGTAACTACACCGAGCTGATGGAGACGCAGACCGAACAGGCCTGGTTCAACTTAGAGCAGAGCTGGCTGCGCATCCAGATGGCCCAAACCGCCCTAAGCGACGCCGAAGCCAACCGAAAAATCGTCAGCGACTATTATGAGGCGGGACTCGTTGCCCTTTCCGACCTCCTTGAAGCACAGACCCTGCTGAAACACAGCCGCGACGAACTCACCGATAGCCGGGTCGAATACCGGATCAATCTGGTGAAGTACAAACAGCTAACCCAGTCGGTGAATTAGTTTTTCCGGCGAATTAAGCGAATTAGTTTTTCCGGCGAATTAGGCGAATTTAACGAATTGTTGTTGTCGGCGAATTAGGCGAATTTAACGAATTACTAGGATCAGTAAAATTTGCTTAGAAGCTGTTTTTATTTGTTATTTTGGTATTACTATGGGACGTGCCAGCGGCACGTTTCTATTTAAAATCAAAACAACTTATTGATATTAAATGATTTACCATTACCGATTTTAATTGATTTCATAATAATAAAAATAAATTCACCAAAACACTTGCATATTCTAAAAATATACATTATCTTTGCGGCATCATTTTAAAATTCACCCATTATAAAGAAGCCCCCAATCTCTCTAAATTCTAAATTATTAATTCTTAATTCTAAATCCCCATGGAAGAACGTTATTTAAACCCATTTGTCGACTACGGCTTCAAGAAGCTGTTCGGCACGGAGGAGAACAAAGACCTCCTCATCAGCCTCCTCAACGCCCTGCTCTGCCGTGAGGACCCCATCACTGACCTTACCTATAAAAACGTTGAACAGATCGGCGAAATCAACGGAACACGAACCAACTACTTCGATGTCTACTGCACCACCTCCACCGGCGAGGAGTTCATCGTCGAGATGCAGAACAGCTGGAAGCCCTTCTTCAAGGACCGGATGCTCTACTACGCCTCCAAACTCATCCGAAACCAAGGCAAGAAAGGAATCCAGAAGGCTCTTGACGAGTTCGACGCACTCGAAGCGCTGGAACACGGCATCGTCTTCGGCAAAGACCCCGACATGGGCAAGGACAAGAAAAAGCGCAACAAGGGCTGGGACGGACGGTTGAACGATGTGTATGTGATCGCCATGATGAACTTCAACCTGCCCAACAAGGAATACGCTGAGGAATCCTTCATCCACAAGATACAGCTGATGGATGTGAACGACCTCCGCGTGTTATACGACAAGCTGACGCTGATCTACGTGGAGCTGCCCAAGGTCGATAAGGTGAAGCTCGACCTGAGCACGCCCCAAGGCAAATGGATGCACGCACTGAACAATCTCTACTTCTACGACCAGAAACCCAACGATTTAAAAGATGTCGTGTTCGACAAGCTGTTCCGTCAGGCTGAGCTGGCGCAACTCACACCAGAACAGGATCTAGCCTACGAACGCAGCATGAAAGTGTATTTCGACACCTATCAGGAAATCCTGGGCGGACGCGTCCTCGGATTTCGAGAAGGACGCGAAGAAGGACGTGCGGAAGGACTCGCCGAAGGTGAGAAAACCGGGCTGGAAAAAGGAAAAGAACTCGGCCTTGCCGAAGGAAAAGAGCTCGGCCTCGCAGAAGGAAAAGAACTCGGCATAGCGGAACAAAAGCTGGAAACCGCCCGCAAAATGCGGGACTTAGGTATCGACATGGAGACCATCCACACAGTCACTGGACTGACTGAGGCAGACATCCATTCGCTGAATGGGTAAACCATTCTATTCTCATTTTCCTTCTTAGAATTACAACATCGAAAAACACGAAAGAAACGAAAACTTTCGTGTTTTATCGTATTTTTCGATGTCAAGAACTATTTCGACACCAATCCTTTGGCTATAGAAGTCCTGATATACAAAGGTATGAAGGCCATTTCCGTAACTCGTCGTTTCACAGAGAACCCCCTCTATATGTTTCTTTTCAGGCAAAAATACATGCAATAAAAAAACCATCCTTTCGGATGGCTTTTTTAATAATTGGGGCAGGGTCGATAAGGGCTTACCCCCACTCGGAAAGTACCGGATTAGTCATTTCTGACACTGCAAAAATACAAACTTTTTTTCATCTCGCAAGTGTTTTTCACAAAAAAACAGCCCAAAGCACCAGTTCCGAGGCACGCCATCTCAAATCAATAGGTAAACCTTTCTATTCTCAATTTCCATCTAGAATTTCAACATCGAAAAACACGAAAGAAACGAAAACTTTCGTGTTTTTTGCGTATTTCAATGTTCCCCTCCCAGACAAACCTCTAACCTAAAAAAGAAATGGCTCCGTCTCACAACGAAGCCATTCCTAAAAGATAATACAAAAGAATAACAAAAGTGTTATTTCTTCATAAATTTGGAACCACTCTCTTTGTGGACCAAACGGACGCCATGGCCGTTGTCGGGTGCCATCGGATAGTCATCTTCCAGATAGGCATTTCCCACCACATCACCGGTTTTAAAACGAATACCCCAAGAGGCTGCTGCGGTACTCATTGAGGATGACCAATATACTCCATGATCCTGCTGGGTATTGGTGCCTCCGTCATAATCGCTGCCTGAACGATAGCCTGCGGCAGGCAAGAACACAGCACCAGCAGCTTCCATGTTTTTCCATCCTTCCTTAGTAATCTCATTATTGTTCCAGTTGCCATGGTTAGAAAAGTTAACAATTGTTGCAGTAGTGTTGTCAGGAAGAATAATAAATCCTTTTACGCCGTCAACTATGGCAAAACCACGTTTGGTATCGTAATTCGCACGCTGACTCAAGAGATACTTCCATTCAGTATGGGTCAGGGTCTGCCACCATGAGGTGTTGCCCGGCTTGCCCGAATTGACGATGTTGTGTTCACCCCATTCATGCCAATCATTATATTGACTATTTAGTACCGAGTGTTCGGTTGGATTGTTTCCAGTACCATAGCCGAAGAGGTCAATCCAGCCCACATAGCTTGCCGCTCCAATCATCTCGTTATCCGAAAGACCCGTGTCGCCAGCAACATCCGCTTGCAGAACGACATTGCCTTGTCTGCCCCATGACGACAAAGCCAGAGTACCACCCACATAGTCGTACTGGTGTTTGGCAAAACGCCAGGTGCCGCCATCGGCTGTGCTGCTGCCATAATGTTTATACTGAAGATTGCCTCTCGAGAAATAAGCCTTCGAAGTGGCCGAAATCGAGAACGCCCCACTATGCCACACCAGGTCGATCTTGGCATCCTGGAAGTAATCATTCTGAGGGATCATACCTTGTATTTTATACGTGCCGTAGAAGCCGTATGGGTCGGTGGCGGGGTCGAACTCAACTTCCAAAGCACCCTCGGTCGTGTTGAAACTGCCATGATGGACAATCGCATACCTCACCGAGTCGTTGGTGGCATCGTTACGATAAAGGTTGACAGCGCCATTGTTGATTTGGCTCCATGAGAAGGCATTGCTCGAAAGATTCACGGTCACCTGGTTCTCCAAACCATAGACAGTGATGGCTTTCGCAGTCTTGTACAAAGCATCCGCATTGTTGTCGTTGTCGTTGGCCGACATGTTATAGATGTTCTCCATCTTGAACTTCACCAAAGCGCACTGGTTCATCAGCCAGTTGTATTTCACTGTGTATTTGCCGTCAGAACTTGGGAAGGTCTGTTCCGAAGCGGCATAGGAGATCACCGGCAGGGCATCGGACTGGTCGGAGATGTTCACCTGATATTGACCACCGCTAACCACGGGTTCTTTATTACCCAAGAAATAAAAATGAAGAGGCTGATCACCACTTTTAGTAGTGGTGATTTCACCCGTGAACACGCCCAATTGGTCACCATTCTGGTCTGTCGACGAGGAAAGCGACTGGCAAGTCAAAGTGCCGACGCTCGCGCCATTGTATGCCACCCATATTTTGTCGCCCACAGCGTATGTCACAGGAGCGATATCCTGCCCGTCATTAGGATTGACATCCGATTTGGCATTGTTACCTCCCCCTAACGTCAGAGTAACGTCGTATTTCTCGCCTTCGATGACAGGCTCAACGTTGTCGGTCGGGTTGGTTGGATTGTCTTTCTTACATTGTGTGAAGCCCAGCACCAAGGCGAGGGCCATCATCATTACTACAGTAGCTTTCTTCATTTATTTTATCAGTTTGTGTTGAACAAAAAAAAAAAAAACGGGTACAAAATTACACTATTTCTGTTAAAGTACCAAATCTTTTTAAAAATAATGAACAAAAGGGATTCCTTTCTAGAGAATGACAACACTGAAGTAACCTTTCATTTTTTTACCTTCCAAAATGAAACATTTCCATCATTCCAATACTTTAATAAGGATTTTTTATTCATCTACCCTATTATTTAGAAAAACTTTATACCTTTGAAAACTGAAATCGCTATGCATTATCTCACTGAAGATCAAGTTCGTGATAAAGCCAAGGAAATATTGGGGCTTGACGATACCGAAACCGCGCTTTCTGGAGTGGGACAGTTCACCACGTTCAATCAACTTGGCTTCAAAGGGATTTCTGACAAGCCAGACGGCTGGTATCTCCCAAACGAGACCTCATTCCCCGCTCTCATCTTAGAATCCAAAGCGGAGAACCATTCTATTAACGAAAAGGACCGACAAGAACTCTTTAAGAATTGTGAGATCTGCCATAGTAAATATGCTCACGTCGTGGGAATCCTCTACAATGGTGAAGATGTGGAAGTCTATTGTGATGGAACCAGAAAAGAGGTCAGCGACACAATTCTAAACAAGGAAGCCTATTTGGGGTTGTTTCAGCAAAACAGCATCGATAAAAAAACCATCTATCAACTCACCAAGAAAATCAATGATGCCCTCCATTTCGAGTTCGGAATCAAGAACCTCTATCACCGAATGATTTTCACCTCCTGCACATTGGTAGCCAAACGTTTCGGTGCCATGTTGAAACACGATATGAGATGGCAGCTTTTTCAGACTTCAATAGAGACGACTCTCAAAGACGCACTGCAAAAAGATCTGGAAAAAAATGCCAAACTCCAAATTTTGATCGATACCTATTCGGGAATTAAAGTCAACACCACGCCACGGCAAGAATCCATCAATAATTTCATCGATAACGTCTCGAAAATCTCCGACAATCTGAATTCCGATTTCTGGAATGGAGAAGATGTCATGGCTATCTTTTTCAACGAATTCACGCGATACAAAGGCAAATCAGAACAAGGCCAGGTGTTTACTCCTGACCATATCACTTCACTGATGTACCGGCTTATTGACGTGGATAAAAACTCAGTGGTTTTGGATGCTGCCTGCGGCTCCGGCGCATTTCTGGTCAAGGCCATGTGCAACATGATCAAGGAATCGGGAGGAGTCAGAACTATTCAAGCCACAGAGATCAGAGACAGCCAACTGTACGGTATTGAATTCGACAGGGAGATCTATGCCTTGGCTTGTGCCAACATGCTAATTCACAAAAATCATCAAACTACCAAAAGACACTTTCCAAAGTGTAAGCATGACCACCTCCGTGTTTGTCTTTACCGCCGGCATCCCACAAAATGGCAAAGAAATCTTCGCATGCCATATCGAAAACGACGGACTGGAAACTGTGAAAAACCAAGGGCGACAAGACACCAAGAACCGTTGGAAAGAAATCGAGGATTACTGGATGGACATCATCCAAAAACAAAGCGGTAGCGACACCATCCAATGGATTAACCCCAATGAAACTATCCGATATAAAGAAACCCTTGAGCCTTTGGAGATCACGGAAGCCGACTTCGTAAAAAGCGTTTTACACTACATCCTCTATAAAAAAGGCATCGACGAGAAAGATTTCAAAGAACAAGTGCTCAATATGGTGCTATACAACGAAGACATCCCCGAGGAATATAAAAGACTGGTCACTATCCAGAAAAGTAAGACCAAAGTAGACACCTCCACATGGAAACCCTTCAAATATCAATCCTTGTTCCGTATCGAAAAAGGAGAACGGTTGACCAAAGCCGACATGATTGAAGGCGGCATCGTACATAGCTCTCTTTTTTGTTTCTCTTTTCAGAAAAGAAGGCATCCGATACCAGTTCCTCGACAAATGGACGCTCGACAAGATGAATGAAACCACAGTTTTACTCCCTTGCGATAAAGAGGAGAACCCCGACTGGGATATCATCCGTAAGTTTATTAAAAAGCTTTACCAAAAGATGATTTAAGGGTTTACTCTAACCTCTAACCTTAAAAAGAAATGGCTTCGCCGTCCAGGCGAAGCCATTCCCAAAAGTCATAACATAAGTGTCATTTCTTCCTGCGCTTGCCCACAAGGTAAGCCGCGCCGAGTCCTGCAAGAAGCAGCACCCCTCCGTCGAGGGGGGCATACTTCCACTGGTCGTAGTTCACACCTTCCGAGAGCACCATCACGCCGATGTTGGATTGGTTCTGCTCCGCACGGTTGTGGTTGACATCTTCGTCGGTGATGATCACCTGCCCAAAGGCCGTCCCAACGGCCATCAGCAGTACTGCCATCAAACTGATTACTTTCCTTTTCATCGCTCTATATATTTTGTTGTTTCTACTCATGTTATCTCACCACGATTTTCTGGACTTTAGAGGTCTTGCCGTCGGTCAGGTGCAGCATGTACACGCCCGCGGCGTAGCCTTCAAGGTTCAGGCGAGTCTGCTCGCCGCTGACACGCTGCGACTGCAGCACGTGACCCAGCACGTCGAACACTTGAAGCTGACCCTTGCCGTTGACAATCCAGTCGTTACCGTTGTACCAGGCGAAGTCTTCCTCCGTCTCGATGTACTCCTCGACACCCGTGCACTTGAACGTGATGTAGAAGCGCGCGTCATAGTCGTCGGGCGTGCCGTTGAAGGTGTAGTGGTCGCTGCGGAGCATGTCGGTGCGGGTGCCGGTGAGGTTGTCAACCAGGAACAGGCTGGTGAAGTTACCGTGGTAGGTGCTCCACGTCATCGTGAAGGTGCCCGCCTCGTTGGTTCTGAAGTGAACCGGCACTTTCTCCGTGCCCTTCTCGGTGAAGAGGATGCTGTAGCGGCTGTTGTTCGCGTAGGCGGACAGCTCGAAGTCGGCGTTGTTGATGGCGCGCATCTTATACGAACCGCCGAACTCTGGACGGTTGAACTCGACCACCGTAAGGTCTTTCTTGCCCTTCTCGCTTGTGGCGAAGAGGTTCACCAGCGGGTAGTTCACCTTGTCGCCGCGGAAATATGACTCAGAGACAGGTTCTGTCAGCGCCATCTCGTCATAGTCGAAGTTGACCGTCTGTCCGTCGCTGTTGGCCAGCACGAAGAAGCCCTGGTGCGGATGCAGCGTGGCTGACGGCAGCACCGGGTTTTCGGAAGCGTCAGCGTTGCCCGCCACGTAGTTGTCGCTCTCGGCGATATATACCCAGTAGGAACTCAAGTTATTGTTACCAAGGAACTTATTCACGTTGAAGTAGGCCTGGTAGGGGTTGCCCAGCAGGTTGTAGCCCAGCTCCTCGATGCCAGGCTCGTGCGAGATCTTGGTCAGCGTGATGGAGACGGGGTTGGCCGGGCCGTTCAGCGTGCCCGTGTTGCACAGGTAGCTGTCCTTCTTGATGGCGGCCATGTAGCCTTTGCCTGCCACTAAGGCGTCCTCGTTCTCATAGACGATATGGTCGTACGGAGCGTCGTAGTGGTGGTGGCTAGCGCTGTTGCGTTTCATGTTGATCCAGTGATATTCCGGCTCATAGAAGCTGTAGAAGTCCCAGTTGGCCACGTTGCCGGTGCCGTCGGGCAGGTAGCTGTTCGCCACGCCCGTCACCTGGTGTGCCTGGTTGTCCATCGTCCATGGGTTGATGGAGTCGTTGCTGTAGCTGAAGCCCAACAAGGCGTCGGCCAAAGGTGTGGACAGCATGTGCCAGTCGTAGGCCAGCGTGTTGCCGAAGAAGTCGGTGGCAGTGCCGCACGAGTTGTCGAAGCTCACACCCACCTGGGTGTTGATGAACTCCCCAGCACCCTCGGCCTGTTTGAAGGCGACATCCTCATTGATGAACACATAAAGGTCCTCACCAGGCACACGCTCCACGTCGATGGCGTTGTCATAGACGAACAGATAGCCTGACATGTTCTCATAATCTTCGAGCAGACCGTCGACACCGTTGCCAGGCTCGTCACCGCCGCCTTCGGTGGTATCATGAGGCTCCTGTCCGAAGCCCTGGTTGCCGAAGCCGTCGCTGCCGTCGCGGACTTCCCTGCTCATATACGCACTGTGCGATTTGCCGTCGAAGGGACCATAGCGCAAGGCCTTGCCTTCGCTGTCGATAGTGATCAGGCAGTTGTCCTTCGGGAAGCACAGAACCGGAAGGTCATCGTTGATGTACTTCGTGGTGGGACGCAGCCATTTGGTAAAGGTAATGTCGGGTAGGACTGCCGTATTGTTGTTGATGGAGTCCACCCAGTATTCCAATGTGCTAAGCAGGCCGGGCCATCTGTCAATCTGGGTGTCGGTGTATTTGATGGTGTCAACCACGCAGGGGTTGGTCTGTCCTTCAGCGACCGTCACCGTGTTGTCCCAGTACATGTATCCGTAGGTGTGCGTCGGGTCAGTGGCGGTGAAGTTGCCGTGGCCGCTGAGGGTGCCGCTCGTTCCAGTGCTGCCCACATAGTTGTCAACGCCGTTTTCGGCATAGCACAGTTTGATGGTGCCGCTGTTGAGGTAGGCGAATGACGGGAAGGTCTGGCTGCCAATCACGGAATAGCAATTCTCGACGGTGCCAGTATTAGTGCCGACGAGTCCGCCGACTTGGCCAGTGCCGCTGATGGTGGCATTGGCGTAGCAGTTCAGAAGGTCGCCGGTGTTGTTACCCACCAAGCCACCTACTTGTGTTGTGGCATTGGCAGAGGTGATGGTGTTCACGGCGAACGAGGAATGGATGGTGCCGCCCGTGTTGTTGCCCACCAAGCCACCCATGCTTGTGGTGAGTGCGCCACCGGTGAGTGTGCCTGCGCCTTCCACGTTGCTGATGGTGCCCGTGCTGGCAAAGGTGCCTGCAATGGCTCCCGTGGTAAGGCTGTTACCCGTAAGCTCCGCCTGCACCACCACATTCTGAATGTTGGCTGCACCGCTCACATAACCGAATAAACCTTTGTGCTGGAACTCAGTGCTACAAGTGACACCCTTGATGAGATGTCCGTTGCCATCGAAGGTGCAAGTGAATGGCCGCTCCGTGGTGCCGATCGGTACCCAAGCATGTTCACTCATATCGACATCGTCGGTGAGGGTGATGGTCTTGCCGCTAAGGACAGTGCTTTGGCCGTTGAGGCCATTCACTGTGGAGATAAGCCATGCCAGACCGTTGGCGTTGCTGATAGTGATGTTGTTGCCACTTTCGCTATAACCAGGTGTGGCGGCTGCAAGGGTTGTAACCGTAGTCGCCCAGGTGTCATTTGCAATAACCTCACCTCTCAGGTTGATACTGCTGTTAAGGTTGTCGCCCGTGCCAGCAGAACCCGTAAGGGTGCCGCTGTAGTTACCAGCACTGAGGTCAGCCTTCATGCGGACATATACCGTAGCTGGCGTAATCGTGACAGGCATCTCAATTTCAATATGCGCATCGGTGTCGAGCACGAAATGGTCAACTTTAATATAATACTTGTCGGTACAGTCGAAGTGGCGCACGGCAATATAACCATTTTGTCCAGCGAATGCCCTCAAATCAACGGAGTATTGCCTCCAGTCACCAGCTGTCAATGTCCATTCCCCCAACATGGTAAAGTCGGATGGGTTGGCACCCGTTGTTGACACATAGATGCCGAAATGCTCTTGCGGCCATGCTTGGTCCTGAGCTATAGCATAAAGAGAGAAGGTACCTCCAAGTTCAACTTGTGGAGACACCAGCCAGTTATTCGGAGTCAATGCTCCTACTTGATTGATATATGAAGCTGAAACAACACAACCAGCTGACTCATTATACGCATCAAAGCTTGTTGATTGTTCCCAATTGTGTCCATCACCGTCTTCATCATTAGCCGTCCAGCCTTCTAAACCACTGTCAAAATCCCATGTGGTAGCTGAACGATTGCCCTTGCTTGTCTCACGGGGGATAGTAAGTGAGGAAGTGTAGGTGCCATCTTCCGTCAAGCAAACCTCAAAATTGGTGGGAGCAGTGATGGTGATGTCGTTCTCAAGGTCAACACCAACGACATCCAACTTGTCAGCATGTGATGGGCCATGATTTTCCACATATCTGAATCCTTTAGAAATATCCATTGAAATGGTGAGTGACTCGGCACTGCCGGGCACCTTGATGGTGAACTTGATTTGGTTATTGACAGTAGATTGCGTTCCGGTGTAATCAGAAATGCCAGAAGCATTTACTCCTTGGCTATAATCTGTGTTATCATTATTCACATACATAGCTCTATTTGCATTGGTGCTGTAAGTATTGAATGTAATGTTTGTTACCCATGAACCAGTTTTATCTACCACACAGATATTCAGGTTGCTCGTACCGTCATATTCGAACGGCGTATCTAAAGTGATGGTAGTCCAATCGCTGCTATTAAAGCTAACGCTACCCGAATACACCAAGAATGAGGGCCCCATGGTTTGCCAATCGGTAGTTGAACTGAATGCAGTCTTCGAGGTATGAGCCATGTAAACATCGAGCGTACGTGTAGCTGTTCCATTGGCTTTAAATGCTATTGCGGTGATTCTACCATTGTAACCAATCTCAGCAGGCGTGTAAATCTGCTGCGTAAGGGAATACCTGTAATACACATTGGTTGGGAGATTACCATTTGTATTGTTACCACCACCAACAGTCTGCTCGTGCTCCTCTTCAGTCACGAAAATAGCCTGAACAGTCACATTGCTTGAAGGCATAAAGAACCAACTATTGTTCACTAATGCAATCACATCCCTTGGGTCGCCATCCTTGTAGGCGTACCATGCCAAGAAAACGCAGTCATTGTTGGGTGTAGCGGTCAAAGTAACGATATCGCCAGGCTGCAGATTGGTGGTTTGATCAGCACTGATAGTACCATTGGGAGTTTGGTTCAACGTAACATGGAAGCCTTGTGTGAAAGTGGCAGTCACAGTCACGTTGCTGGCGGGCATGGTGAAGGTGCCTTGGTTGCCACTTACCGTCACAGGCACGTCGTTGCTGTTGCCATCGGTGGCGGTAATGGTGCCGAGGAAGTAGCCGCTTTCAAGGGTGGCGGTAACGGTGATGGTGGAGCCTTCAGCGGCTGAGGTTGGGCTTGCCGAGAGACTACCGCCCGTGAGGCCACTGGCGCAGGTCACTGTGTAGGTTGGGAGGTCCATCGTATAGGTCGCCGTGGTCACGTTGCTGGTACAGGTGCCAATATAGGCGATGGCTTTCAGTGTGGTGGTCTCATTAATGGTAATGGCACCAGTGTATGGGGTGCTGCTGTTAGTTGGGGTGCTGCCGTCGATGGTGTAATAAATGGTTGCACCGGCTGTGGCGCACGAGATGATCACATTTTGCACCGTGGTATAGGTTCCCGTTGCCACAGAGAATGTCGGGTCAGCAGGTGTGGTGCAATTAAATGTGGCGTTCACTGTGACATCACTGGCGGGCATGGTGAAAGTATAAGTGCCATCAGCATTGGAGATCAGTGTGATGCCCGAAGGGGAAAGCGTGGGTGTGCCTGAGAGCTGGAAGCCAGCGTCTGGTTCCACATAAATAATGACATCAGTTCCTGCCGTAACGTCAGTGAGCGAGGTATAGATGTCGTGTCCTCCGTTAGCGGTGAAAGTAAGGCTTCCCCCCGTGATTCCACTTGCTGCATTGACACTGTAAGTTGTCACATTGCTAGTGGTGAAGTTAATGGATTCGCTCCATTGGCTCAGGTCGTTATTACCGCAATTAGCTTGTACCTGAACCACATATTGGGTGTTAGGTGTCAGGTTGTTGAGCGTGACGGAAGTTGTGTTGCTGGTCGTGGTAGTCCAAACCGGTTCCTCAATGGTGATGTCATCAACAGATAATAAGAACATATCGGTGCAATTAAAGTGACGGATGGCGACATAACCTTGTCCACCATAAGCGCTCAAATCGGCAGAGTATTGGGTGTATGTCGTGGTTGTGGCAGTCCATTCACTCACTTTTACGAAATCACTAGGATTGTTGTTGGAATTTGTGGAAACGAAAACGCCGAAGTGTTCAGCCACATAGCTTGAATTAGAGCCATGTGCATAAAACGAAATGGCACCTCCCAAGGAAATCTGTTTTGAAACAAGGTAGTTGTCGGGAGTCAGTGCAACGCCACTATTGTCACTAGTATTTCTATAGGAGCCTGAAACAATCAAGTCGTTGGATGAATTATGGCCATTTCCAGAAAGGTTTTCGCCATAGGTATAAACTCCATCAGTAGCTGAGCCTAGCACCCAGTTGAATCCGTCGCCATCGGCATCAATGGTTGTCCAGCCATCAAGAGTTCCTTCAAATCCGTAAGTTGTTGATTCTACTGCTGATGCAAATCTAACATTGTAGCTATCAGCCTCGCCACTCCAGTTGACGACTGCCGTGGTAGCTCCAATGCTGTTGCTGGGCACGGTCACGTTTGTGGGGGTAGGGCATTTTTCTATGAAGGTAACCGTGATATTAGACAAGTACATAGCTCTGGAGTTTGTTGAACCCTTCATTGTCACAACAATATTTCCCGAGGTATAATTCAAATTAGTTGCTGAATAAGTGGCAGAGGTTGTTGTCAAGTTGCCGTTTTTTACAGAATTTCCACCAACCGATATATCATAAGTTGCCGTTGTGCGGGTTGTGTAAGCTGTAATCGAAACACCTGTCACTGTAATATTTGAACCAAAACTTGAAATAGGTGTCTGAATTGTCCAATTAGTAGTCTGGGGGTTGTTTCTTGAACCAATCTGGATTCCTGTAGCAGCAGTAGCAGCAATGTAGGTTGAACTAGAATAAGTCCATGGGACATTATTGATTGTCTGAGTACCTCCACTTGTACTCCATCCAGTGGTTGGAATATTGGAGAAGGAATAAGTTGTTTGTCCATTCATCGCCAACGGCACGAACATCGCCATCAGCATGATTAAGAGGATAGAAATTCTCTTCATTTTATTTTTACTTTACTGATTATTAACAAATGTTGATTGATTTTTTTCGTTGTTTTTCAAGGTGTTATTTTGGCGGTGCCAAAATTACAGAATAATCTGTTTGGGCTGGAGAATTTTTAAATTTTTTTTAACTGATATTAAAAATTTTCACTTTATATATTTTATTAACAACAAATATAAAGAATAGAAAACGACATATTTAACATATTTAAAAGAATAAACTTGGAAGATTAAGAACGCAAGCGTCCGGCATTTCACGATTGGGGGCTGCCTAACTCTCTGTTCTCTACTCTTAACTTCCAATGCGGTAGCCATTGGCAAAAGACGTGGAGAATGTCAAAAACGGGGAAGCGTTGGCCTAAGGGGCGTTGTTAAAACAATTCTAACACACAAAAAGGAACAATAATTTATAAAAAAGTTTTGAATAATATTCCAATCTTGTAGCATCTTTGAAAAATATCCCCTATCTTTGCAGCGAAACTTTAATAATTATTACATCATGGCACAATCTGACAAATACGACAATGTCATCCGTTTCGACTGGGCAGCCAAATACATGCTCCGCGACAAAGCCGACTTCGACATCCTCGAAAGCCTCGTCTCCACCATCATCGGAGTACCCGTACACATCACACAGCTCCTATATTTAAATCCACCCAAAACATGAGAGATGTTTATTATGAAATCGTAGTGGATCCCATCGCTGAAGCCCGCCGCTACGTTGAAAACGCAAAAGAACTATTAAAAAACCACGGACAACTCGACTATGAAAACCGCTTTTACGGTGACCGTAAATATGTCAGAATGGCCGGCAATACCCTGTGGAACGGAATGTTGCTCGTTTTAAAAGCCACTTTCCAAATCAAAAAAAACAAAGGCCGTCTTAGAAGCTGTTTTGATTTTTTTCGAGCTTATTTGAGAGGGATTTTTGAGGATGATTTTTCTGTTGAGCGAACGACGATAGCGGGCTATCGGAGCGAGCGAAACAAAAAATCAGACCAAAAAGACCC
>JAEEGH010004652.1_pt1 | contig 35032 bp, 23 predicted proteins | sample 9134181 | NCBI WGS metagenome assembly JAEEGH01 (sample SAMN16246544, study PRJNA631951) | gut metagenome | biome: gut microbiome; feature: rumen; material: DP-attached | host: Bos | place: Iran: Karaj | collected 2018-10
ATGACAACCACATTGTCGAGAACTGCAGCATCCTCCAAAAGGGTGATGTCGAGACTTGACGCTGCCTTCACGGTCTGAGTCTGATAACCCACATACGACACGCTGATGTCAGCACCCTGATTAGCCTTCAAGGCGAAGTTACCATCGAAGTCTGATACAGTAGCGGTCTGAGTACCTACCACACGTACCGTCGCACCGATAATCGGTTCGCCCTGAGCATCTTTAACATGACCTTTGACATCAATCTGTGCAAAGGCTCCTACCGAAAGAAAGAGTCCTAATAAGAGGACAAGCATCCTTAACGGAGTTGTAATGTTTACCTGCTTCATCTTAGAATTTTTAAGTTAATATATTGTTTTAAGTTTCGTAAAATCCTCACGATTTCTGATGCAAAGATAAGAGTTGTTTGCATTCGTTCATACTTTTTTTGAGTTAAAAACGTTATTAAGGATATGCAAACGTTTGCACATTAGATAATATATAAAATAAATAAGGTAAAGGAATAAGGAAAGAAACTTTTCTATACCTTTGCATCATCAGACTAAAAATCAGGAAATGGAAGAACGTACCCCCTTGACAATGAAGGACATTGCTCGTGAGCTAGGTATCAGTGTAGCAACCGTCTCACGAGCTCTGAAGGACTCGCCCCGCATCTCTGCGGAGCGACGTGCTGCTATCCAGCAGTATGCAAGGGAGCATAACTTCACACCGAATATGATCGCAGAGTCACTGCGTCATTCCCGGATACAGCCTATGAAAGTTATCGGGGTCATTATCCCTGAGTTTGCCCATTATTATTTCTCGTCCATCCTTTCCGGCATCGAGGAAGAGGCATCAGCTCACGGTTATCGTATCATGGTGGCACAAAGTGACGAGAAATATGAGCGAGAGGTGAAAATATGCCAGTCATTCTACGAGAACAAGGTATGCGGCATCATCGTGTCCCAGGCAAAAGACACCCAGAGATACGACCACTTCCAACGACTGATAGACGCGGGGGTCCCCTTGGTTTTCTACGACCGTATTTGTACGGGAGTAAATGCCAGCCGCGTGGTGGTGGATGACTATATGGGTGCCTTCAATGCTGTGTCACATCTAATAGCAACGGGGTGTAACAGGATTGCCTATTATGGTTCCGCAATGACACTGGAGATCTCCAAAAACCGATATAACGGTTACAGGGATGCCTTGTTGAAAAACGGCATCCAACCAGATCCGGAACTGGTACGTATTTGTGACAACCGGACAGATGCAGAGGCGATTACTCCTGAGATTCTTAAAACCCCTGCCCCTCCCAATGGATTCTTTGCCGTCAACGACGACACGGCAATTGGCATCCTCTATACGGCAAAGCGCATGGGATTCAAGGTGCCCGACGACATCTCTATCTGTGGTTTTACCAACGGACAACGTGCCGTTGCCTGCGACCCCATGCTGACCACAGTGGAACAACGAGGCACGAAAGTCGGGGAAGAGGCCGCCGACATCCTGATAGGACATGTGGAAGGCACCATCCCTCATAACAAAATGGAGCGAAGAATAGTAAGAACCCGCTTAATCATCAGGGGAACTACCAGATAGCGTATAGTAATATAGTTCCTATAGTTCCTATAGTCACTATAGTATATTAAGAATATAACAAAAGAAAAAGAGATATGAAACAAAAACCGAATTTACCATTTTGGAGCCTGTGGAACCTGAGTTTTGGATTCTTCGGGGTACAGATTGCGTATGCACTCCAAAGCGCTAACATCTCACGTATCTTTGCCACACTAGGCGCAGACCCTCACAACTTGAGCTATTTCTGGATATTACCCCCATTGATGGGTATTTTGGTACAACCAATAGTAGGTTCACTAAGTGACAAGACATGGACCCGTTTCGGACGACGTATACCTTATTTATTTATAGGAGCTACTGTTGCCGTTCTGGTGATGTGTCTGTTGCCCAACGCAGGATCGTTGGGACTAGCGGTCAGTGCCGCCATGATGTTCGGACTCATTGCCCTGATGTTTCTTGACACCAGTATCAATATGGCAATGCAGCCTTTCAAGATGCTGGTGGGTGACATGGTAAACGAAGAGCAAAAGGCAAAAGCATACAGCATACAGTCGTTCCTCTGTAACGCAGGCAGTGTGGCAGGTTTTCTGTTCCCCTTTATCTTTACCTTCATCGGTATCAGTAACGTCGCCGAGAAGGGTGTGGTTCCCGACAGCGTCATTTGGTCGTTCTATATCGGTGCGGCGATCTTGATCCTCTGTGTCATCTATACCACTTTAAAAGTAAAGGAGTGGAACCCAAAGGATTATGCGGAATATAATGGAAATTCGGAAAAATCTGAGAACTCAGAGTATTCCGAGAACTCAGAGAACTCTGGCAACTGGATCACATTATTGCGTAAAGCCCCTTCCACCTTCTGGAAGGTAGGACTGGTACAGTTTTTCTGCTGGGCAGCTTTCCTCTATATGTGGAATTACACGACAGGAGCTATTGCCGAGACGGTATGGAACACGACAGACCCTGCTTGCGAGGACTTTCAAACTGCCGGCAACTGGGTGGGCGTACTGTTTGCCGTACAGGCTATCGGCTCCGTTATCTGGGCTGCTGTACTGCCCCAACTCAAGAACATTAAGGTAGCCTATGCCGTCAGCCTCATCATCGGAGCCGTCGGTTTTGCACTTGTGCCATTTATCCATGACGCCTACCTGCAGTTCATTCCATTCCTGCTGATAGGATGTGCCTGGGCGGCAATGCTTGCAATGCCTTTCACCTTCGTCACCAATGCCCTGCAAGGTTATGGACACATGGGGGCTTACCTCGGTTTATTCAATGGCACCATCTGTATTCCACAGATTATTGCCGCACTCTGCGGAGGCATCGTTCTTACCTTGGTAGGTAGTCACCAATCCACAATGATGATAGTGTCGGGCATCCTTTTGGTCGCTGGAGCAGCCTGTGTCACAGTCATCCGACAAAAGTAATTGGTGCAAACGTTTGCATTCCATAACTTGAAAAACAATCCCCATTCGGACTATCCGCATGGGGATTTTTTGTATTTTTGCCAATAGAAACTATAAATATATGCTTATGAAACTATTATTTAACCTGGAATATCAGACCACTTTCGGTGAAAATCTGGTACTTAACATCATGTCGGAAGACGACAAGTCAAAGGTTACTCAATACAAGATGAGTACCCTTGACGGACTACATTGGTCGTATCAATTAACAAAGGGTGCCAAGGCAGAAGCCCATATCGATTATTATTATAGTGTTTACCGAGGTGACAAGGAGGCTCGTCATGAATGGCTTACAGAGCCTCACCACCTGGAGATTATTGCTCCCAAAGCGAACTTCTATATGGTATATGACCATTGGATAGACATCCCAGAGGATTCCTATATGTACTCATCTGCCTTTACAGACTGTATTGCAGCCCGTAAGCATGAGAAGAGCGAGGAGGTATCTTATCCTCAGGTGGTAAGACTGAAAGTACGTGCCCCGCAATTGCGAGGCAACGAGCGACTTGCCTTACTGGGAAGTGGAGAGGCTTTAGGCAACTGGGAAGCCAAGCGTGCTTTAGAAATGACAGAGCACGAGAGTCACGAATGGGTCATCAGTCTGGATGCTGATGAACTGGGAGAGACGATGGAGTTTAAGTTTGTAGCGCTGGACGAAGAGGAAGATGTCACCCCACTTTGGGAGAATGGCAACAACCGCACAGTGGTACTACCACAGATCAAGAAAGGGGATGTCGTCGTTTATGAGCTTTCCCAAGCTTACTTCCCTATCTATCCTTGGAAGGGAGCCGGAACCGTCATCCCGGTCTTCTCCCTCCGCAGTGAGGGCAGTTTCGGTGTAGGCGATTTCGGTGATTTGAAAATGATGGTCGACTGGGCGGACAAGACCAACCAGCATATCATCCAAATACTGCCAATCAACGATACCAATATGACTCAGACATGGCAGGACAGCTATCCTTATAATAGTATCAGTATCTATGCCCTGCATCCACAATACACGGACTTCAGGCAGTTGCCAGAGATTAAGGATGAAAAAATAAAAATCCAATTCGAGCAACTCCGTCAGGAACTGAATGCCCTGCCACAGATTGATTATGAGCGGATGTTCGCTGCTAAGATGGATTATCTGCATGTGTTATTTGAGCAAGAATGGGCAACTATCAAGCGCCGTGCTACCTATAAGGCATTCTACGAACAAAACAAGGAGTGGCTGGTGCCCTATGCCGCTTTCTGTTACTACCGTGACAAATACAAAACTGCGGTGTTCTCGGAATGGCCTAAAGAAGCGACGGTAAAAGCCTTGAAGATAGACAAGGATGTAGAGTTCTGGTTCTTCGTACAGTATAATCTCGACCAGCAGATGCATGCCGCCCATGAGTATGCCCGTCAGCATCATGTCATCCTGAAAGGTGATATCCCCATCGGTATCTCCCGTGACGGCGTAGAGGCATGGGTGGAGCCTAAATACTTCAACCTCAACGGACAGGCAGGTGCCCCACCCGATCCTTTCTCTGCTGACGGACAGAACTGGGGCTTCCCCACCTACAACTGGGATGAGATGATGAAAGACGATTGTGTATGGTGGACACGCCGCTTCCGTAAGATGGCTCAGTTTTTCGACGCTTATCGCATTGACCATGTATTGGGATTCTTCCGCATCTGGGAGATACCCGTACCTGAGAAGTCAGGACTGATGGGGCAGTTTGCGCCAGCCTTGGGAATGAGCAAAGAAGAAATTGCCGGCTATGGTGTGAAATTCAGCGATGGTCTCTTCTTGGTTGACCACAAGCGTAACGACCGCTGGCATCCACGTATCGCCGTTCAGTTCCAACAAGCTTACGAACAGTTAGACGAGGAACAGAAATACAATTTCAACCGTTTATATAACGACTATTTTTATCGTCGTAACAACCAATTCTGGTATCAGGAGGCAATGAAGAAGCTGCCCCGTCTGACACAAGCCACCCGTATGCTGGTATGTGCGGAGGATTTGGGTATGGTACCCGAATGTGTTCCCTGGGTGATGAACGAGCTGCGCATCCTGTCGCTCGAGATCCAGACCATGCCCAAGGATCCGAATTTACGGTTTGGCAAACTGTCACACAATCCCTATCGCAGTGTATGTACCTTCTCGACACACGACATGCCAACATTGCGCCAATGGTGGGACGAGGACTATGAGCAGACGCAAGTATATTACAACGGACCACTGCGCCGTGGTGGTGACGCGCCTCATCCGTTACCTGGCTGGCTTGCCAAGGATATTGTGAGCCGGCAGTTGACATCACCCAGTATGCTCTGTCTGCTGTCCCTGCAAGACTGGCTGTCGATAGACGAGAAACTACGACTGCCCGACCAGAATGCAGAGCGTATCAATATCCCTGCTAACCCTCGCCATTACTGGCGTTATCGGATGCACATGACCATAGAGGACTTGTTAAAAGCCGATGATTTCAATGAAACAATCAAGACATTAATCTCACAAAGTGGTAGATAATAATATGAGACGCATTCACTTTTTCCTGACACTCTTACTATTGCCTTTGACAGCTCTTGCTGCTGAAGTGAAATCACCAAACGGCAATATCGTTTTGACTTTCCATGTAAACGATGGAGTCCCCACCTATAGTATGACTTATAAAGGCAAAGATGTCATTAAACCCAGCAGACTGGGATTGGAACTTGCCAAGGACAAGCATGCCTCTAAAGGAATGAGCGAGACAGACCTGATGGATCATTTCTCCATTAAAGAGGAGACTACCACTTCTTTCGACGAGACGTGGCAACCTGTGTGGGGCGAGACCAAGGATATCCGTAATCATTATAATGAATATGCAGTTACTCTCGAGCAGAGACTGGACATTCACCACTATCCCAAGAAGGCAGGGACAAAGGGAATGTGGATGGAGACACAAACACGTGAGATGATGATCCGTTTCCGTGTGTATGACGACGGTATCGGTTTCCGCTATGAGTTCCCACAACAAAAGGATCTCAACTATTTCCTCATCAAAGAGGAGCACTCTGAGTTCGCTATGGCTGGCGACCATATGGCATGGTGGCTGCCTGGAGATTACGACACACAGGAGCAGATCACACAACAGACACGCCTCTCAGAGATTCGCGGACGAATGAAGAGTGCTGTCAACTGGGACAACTCCTCCGTTGCCGTCTTCTCGCCGACAGGCGTGCAGACTTCTTTGCAAATGAAATCTGATGATGGGCTGTACATCAATATCCATGAGGCAGCCTGTCTTGACTATGCAACCATGCATCTCGAACTGGTAGACGCGGAGACCCAAGCGCTGACAACACAATTGGGTGGTGGCAGTAACGCCTATACACCCAATCCTAAGCCCTCCATTTATCAATTACCCAAGGCTTTCACCTTCGTCAGTCATCTGACACCTGACGCCACAGGACTGAAAGGTTGTATGCAGACCCCCTGCAACACTCCTTGGCGTACAGTGATGGTTAGTGATGACGCTCGTGACATACTGTCAAGTAATCTCATCCTTAACCTCAACGAGCCTTGCAAAATTGAGGATACCAGTTGGATTCATCCCACGAAATATTGTGGTGTATGGTGGGAGATGATTGTGGGTAAGTCAAGCTGGCATTACACTGATGACTTCCCCAGTATCCACCTTGACCAGATAGACTGGCAACGTGTAAAACCCAATGGGCGGCACGCTGCCAATAATGAGAAGGTAAAGCGCTATATAGACTTTGCTGCGAAGAACGGACTCGATCAGGTATTGGTAGAAGGCTGGAATGTCGGCTGGGAAGACTGGGCGAATATGTGGAAACGGGACGTCTTTGATTTCGTGACCCCCTACCCCGACTTCGATATCAAGATGCTCAATGAGTACGCACACTCCAAGGGTGTGAAGATCCTGATGCACCATGAGACCAGTAGCTCCACCCAGAACTACGAGCGACATATCAAGGAAGCGTATGAGTTGATGAACAAATATGGCTACGATGCTGTGAAGACGGGATATGTAGGTGATATTATCCCTCGTGGCGACCATCACTACTCACAGTCGATGAACAACCACTACCTGTATGTCATCAAAGAGGCGGCGAAACACCATGTGATGGTAAACAGCCATGAAGCCACCCGTCCGACAGGACTCTGTCGCACCTATCCTAACCTGGTAGGTGGCGAGAGTGCACGAGGCACAGAATACGAAGCTTTCGGCGGCAACAACCCCGACCACACCTGTATCTTGCCATTCACCCGCCTGCAAGGTGGTCCGATGGACTATACCCCTGGTATCTTTGAGACAAAGTTAAACACATGGAGCAATAACACCTCTTGGGCACGCATCACTATCGCCGGTACACTGGCGCTCTATCTGACAATGTACAGCCCGTTACAGATGGCGGCAGACCTCCCAGAGCACTATGAGAAATACGATGACGCTTTCCAGTTTATTCGTGACGTTGCCTGCGACTGGGATGACTCCAAATATTTAGAGGCAGAACCAGGCGACTATATCACAGTGGCTCGTAAGGCAAAAGGCACCGACAACTGGTTTATCGGTGGCAAGTGTGACGAGAACGGTCACCAGAGTGTCATCAGACTCGACTTCCTAGACAAAGGAAAGAAATACAACTGTACTATTTATGCTGATGCCAAGGATGCCCATTACGAGAAGAACCCCAAGGCTTACGTCATCACCAAGAAGGTGGTGAAGGCTGGTGACTCTCTGAAACTGACAGAGGCTCCTGGTGGCGGTTTTGCAATTTCACTGATAGCACAATGATAGCACAATGAGAAGAACTTTATTAATAGGAATGACAGTGCTACTGACAGCTTGCAAGCCTACGACAGAGACATTTCACTTCGACGAAGTAACCTACTCACCCCAAGAGACCGTCTTCAAGTTGTTTGCACCTACTGACGCCAGGTGTCTGGTGGTCATCGATAACGATAGTATTCACATGAAACTGCAAGGTGACAGCATCTGGACGGCAACGCTCTCTGGTGACCAGAAAGGAAAGACCTATCAGTTTGTCGTCAACGGACAGGCTTCTCCTGGAGTGTTCGCCAAGGCAGTAACAGTAAATGGTGAGAAAGGGGTTATCCTGGACATGCGTGACACCAACCCCAAGGGGTGGGCTGACGACCAGCATGTGCTGCGTCCTTTCCAGGACTATGTCGTTTATGAGATGCACCATCGTGATTTCTCTATAGCACGCCCAGAGGCAAAGCATCCCGGTAAGTTCCTTGCCCTGACCGAGCCTTGGGCAATCCAGTACTTGAAAGACCTTGGTATCAATGCCGTCCATATCCTGCCCAGCTACGACTACGGCTCTGTAGATGAGACCCGTCTGAATGAGCCGCAGTATAACTGGGGCTATGACCCTGTAAACTATAACGTGCCGGATGGCGGCTATTCCACCGACCCTTATGACCCAGAATGTCGCATCCGGGAGTTCAAGCAAATGGTACAGGCACTCCACAAGGCTGGTATCTCGGTTATCCTCGATGTTGTCTATAACCATACCTACGACATCGACCACTCCAATTTCCAGCGTACCTATCCCGACTACTATTATCGTAAGACGGCAGAAGGGGCGTATAGCAACGGGTCTGGCTGTGGCAACGAGACCGCCTCTGACAAGCTTATGATGCGGAAATTCATGGAGGAAAGCGTAAGATATTGGTTTGAAGAATATCATATTGACGGGTTCCGCTTTGACCTGATGGGTGTTCACGATATAGAAACGATGAATGCGATCCGCAAGATGATGGATGCCATTGACCCAAATATCCTCATCTATGGAGAGGGATGGAGTGCAGGAGCCTGTGCCCTGCCTAACGAGCAACTGGGTATGAAGGCGAACATTAAGCAGATGCCTCACATCGCCGCCTTTTCCGACGAGATACGCGATGCGCTTCGTGGTCCTTTCAGCGACGACACCAAAGGTGGTTTCCTCATAGGAGTCCCCAATTGTGAGGAGAGTCTGAAATTCGGTATTGCCGGTGCTATCGAGCACCCACAGGTTGATATGAAGAGCGTCAACTACTCAACAGAGCCTTGGGCTGCCGAGCCTACCCAGATGATGAGTTATGTAAGCTGTCATGACGACATGTGTCTGGTCGACCGTCTGAAAACCAGTAAGCCTGGGATAACGATGGACGAGCTGATTCGTCTTGACCTCCTTGCACAGACCGCTGTCTTTACCTCACAAGGTATTCCCTTCATGCTAAGTGGTGAGGAACTGCTACGTGACAAAAAAGGTGTCCATAACAGCTATGAGTCGCCCGACAGCATCAACCGTCTGGAATGGTCGAATCTCCAACGCTACCCGCAGGTCTTTGCATATTACCAACGACTCATCGCCTTGCGTCTGCATCATCCTGCCTTTCGACTGGGCAACGCAGACCTCGTCCGCAAACACCTGGAATTCCTGAAGACCCCTCAACAGGTAGTTGCTTTCAGACTTAAAGACCTTCAGGACAAGGACGAATGGCAGAATATCATCGTCGTACTGAATGCCTCTAAGGAGCCACAGACCATCGCCATCCCCCAGGATAAATACACGGTGGTATGTCAGGACGGTGACATCAATGAACAAGGGATGGGCAACGTCAATGGCAACAAGATAGTGGTCACTCCCCAATCTGCAATGATTATACATAATTAAACCAAGTATGACTATATGAAACGAACATTATTATTAGGACTCTTTGCTTTGCATATAATAACGATGAACGCTGCAGTGAAAATAAACAGGATAGACCCCACCGACTGGTTTGCGGGCATGAAGAATCCACAATTGCAACTCATGGTATATGGTAAGAATATCGCCTCTGTCAAAGAGGTGACCACTGACTATCCCCATGTGCGCATTGACAGTGTGGTACGCCTTGACTCTCCCAACTACCTGTTGGTATACCTCAACCTGCAGGGAGCACAGCCTGGAACCATGACACTGAAGTTTGACAAGCAGAAAGTAAACTATACCCTGAGACAGAGGGAGAAAGCTGGCGACCAGCGTATGAGCTTCACCAATGCGGATGTGCTCTATATGCTGATGCCCGACCGTTTTGCACAGGGAGCCGGTCATAACCCACAGGTTAAGGGATTACGCCCCTATCAAGAGGACCGGACACAACCGAGTCTGCGACATGGAGGAGACTTGAATGGGATCCGTGAGCATCTGGACTATTTCACCGAATTAGGAGTGACCGCGTTATGGCTGACTCCTGTCTTGGAGAATGACTCCCCCGACACGGAAAATGGTTTCTCCACCTATCATGGCTATGCCACTACAGATTACTATAGAGTAGACCCGCGTTTCGGGACCAATGAGGACTACCGACGGTTATGTGACGAGGCACATGCCAAGGGACTGAAGGTCGTGATGGATATGATTTTCAACCACTCGGGCTTTGAGCATCCCTGGACCAAGGACATGCCATCGAAAGACTGGCTCAACTCTCCTGAATGGTTGAAGGACGAGCAAAAGAACCTGTATCTGCAGACCAGCTACAAGTTGACCCCTGTCAAAGACCCTTACGCCTCTAAGAAAGACCTGCAAGAGACAACGGAGGGATGGTTTGTACCCACAATGCCTGACCTCAACCAACATAACCCACACCTGATGCGCTATCTTATCCAGAACAGTATCTGGTGGATAGAGACGGTAGGTATCGACGGAATCCGTATGGACACCTATCCGTATGCCGACGCCCATGCTATGGCACAGTGGATGAAGGAGCTTGACGACGAATATCCTCATTTCAATACTGTTGGTGAGACATGGGTCACCGAGCCTGCCTATACCGCGGCATGGCAGAAAGACAGTAAGCTCTCCAAGGACAACAGCTATCTGAAGACCGTCATGGACTTCTCGTTCTTCGACAAGCTCAATCAAGCAAAGAATGAGGAGACGGACGCATGGTGGAATGGTCTGAACCGCATCTACAACTCGTTTGTCTATGACTACCTCTACCCCAACCCCTCGTCGGTCATGGCATTTATCGACAACCACGATACCGACCGATTCTTGGGGAACGGATGCGACACTCTTGCCCTCAAGCAAGCACTCGCCTTGTTATTGACCGTCAACCGCATCCCACAACTCTACTATGGCACCGAGATCCTGATGAACGGTACCAAGGAGGTGACCGACGGCAACGTGCGCAAGGATTTCCCAGGCGGTTTCCCGGGTGACAAGCGTAACGCCTTTACCAAGGAGGGACGCACCAAGGCTGAGCAGGACATGTTCCGATGGACCAGTCGACTGCTGCACTGGCGACAAGGTAACGAAGTGATTACCAAAGGGGCGATGACCCAGTTTATCCCCTATAGAGGTATCTACGTCATTGCCCGCCGATACCAGGGTAAGACAGCACTCACCATCCTCAATGGCACCCGTCAGGAAGCCACGATGCCTGTGGAGCGCTATGTCGAGGTAATTGGTAACACCAAACGTGCGAAAGACATACTCACAGGACGATACTATGATCTGTCCCAAGACCTCCGACTACGTCCCCGTCAATCGTTAGTTTTGGAATTTTAAGTATTAATCAAACTTAAAACGTATCATATAAAGGTGGCAATTCAAAAAAAATTGCTACCTTTGCATTTAATATCACTTTACTTAAAAATAAACTATTATGGCAAATCTATTTTCATTAGAGGGTAAGAACGCCTGGATTACCGGCGCATCTTACGGAATTGGTTTCAACATCGCCAAGGCTTTCGTAGCAGCAGGCATCAAGAACATCATCTTCAACGACATCAACGAGGCAGCGCTGGAGCGTGGTCTTGCCAATTACAAAGAGGCAGGTATCACCAACGTGAAAGGTTATGTCTGTGACGTGACAAAGGAGGACGACGTGAAAGCACTCGTGGAGAAAATCCACGCAGAGGTAGGTCAGATTGACATCCTCGTCAACAATGCCGGTATCATCAAGCGTATCCCCATGCACGAGATGAAACGCGCCGAGTTCCAACAGGTCATCGATATCGACCTCGTAGGTCCATTTATCGTCAGCTCAGCTGTCATCCCTGAGATGATGGAGCGTCGTGAGGGTAAGATTATCAATATCTGCTCGATGATGTCCGAGCTGGGTCGTGAGACTGTCAGTGCCTACGCAGCCGCCAAGGGTGGACTGAAGATGCTGACCCGCAACATTTGCTCTGAGTATGGTGAGTATAACATCCAGTGTAACGGTATCGGTCCGGGTTACATCGCTACCCCACAGACCGCCCCGCTCCGTGAGCGTCAGCCAGACGGCAGCCGTCATCCGTTCGATTCATTCATCTGTGCGAAGACACCTGCTGGTCGCTGGCTCGACCCATCAGAACTCGGAGGTCCCGCTGTCTTCCTTGCCTCACATGCCTCTGATGCTGTTAACGGTCATGTGCTGTATGTGGATGGTGGTATCCTTGCATATATTGGAAAGCAACCTCAATAAGTCTTTCCGACAGACTACAAAAAAGAGGCTTCCTTACGGGAAGCCTCTTTAAATTTTTCTTGACAAAAATTACTTGTTCACAACCTTTGCAAGTTCAGCACCAGCCTTAAACTTAGCAACCTTCTTAGCAGCAATCTTAATCTTAGCCTTGGTAGCGGGGTTGATACCCTCACGAGCAGGCTTCTTAGCTACAGAGAATGTACCAAAACCTACGAGCTGTACTTTGTCACCCTTCTTCAGTGCGCCAGCGATAGCCTCGATAGTTGCGTCCAATGCCTTCTTTGAATCAGCCTTAGTCAGTTTTGCAGAGGCTGCGATCTTCTCAATTAATTCTGTCTTGTTCATAATCATTGTTGTTTTAAAAAGATAAATATTAATAGTTTAAATCGGTTTTTATTGTATTCCACTGCAAATATAGGAGAAACAATTAAAAAAACAAACAAAATTGCAAAAAAAATGAGTTTTTTATTGAAAAAAAATGCTTATAGCTCCTTTTTTGCGTCAAAAAACAGATTATTTTCGTAATTTTGCACCGTCAACGATGGAAAATCATTGTTTGACGGCAAAGTATAAAAGTTGAATTGTAAATTGAATAAATGAATAATATACCTACGATGACCAAGAACCTGCTCATTGTCAACTTTTTGGCATTTGTGGCGACTTGGGTTTTGGAATTACGGGGCATTGACCTGACCTCATTATTGGGACTCCATTTCTTCATGGCAAAGGATTTCCACCTTTACCAGTTTGTCACCTACATGTTCCTTCATGGCGGCTTCACACATATTTTCTTTAATATGTTTGCCCTTTGGATGTTCGGTGCCGTCATCGAACGGGTATGGGGTCCGAAGAAATTCCTTTTTTATTACATTTCTTGCGGCATCGGTGCTGGCATAGTACAGGAGATCGCCCAGTACGTCAACTATATGGCAGAAGGTCTTGCCGCCTACGACAACGTGAACCTTGGAGGTACCATCATGGCGACAGCCGACTACCTCAACCTATGGACGACGATAGGTGCCTCGGGTGCCGTCTATGCCATCCTGCTTGCCTTCGGTATGATTTTCCCCAACGAGCGGTTGTTCATCATTCCCTTCCCCTTCCCCATCAAGGCGAAGTGGCTGATTGTCGGTTATATCGCCATCGAGTTGTTCTCAGCACTTAGCGGTCCTGGTGATGGTGTCGCCCATACGGCACACTTAGGAGGTATGCTCTTCGGTTTCATTATGATCCGTTATTGGAAGAAACACCCAGGCAACGGCAATGGTTTCGGTCGTAGCCGAGGACAAGAGTTCTTCGACAACATGAAACGGCATTTCGACGAGCGACAGCAGCGCAGTAGCAACCGTCGCCGCTGGGCTGACGAGCCGGAGGAACCGACGTATGAGGAGCCGAAGAAGCCTAAGCGTGCCAACCAGGAGGAGATTGACGCGATTCTCGACAAGATCCGCAAGAGCGGCTATGACAGTCTGACGAAAGAGGAGAAGAAGAAGTTGTTTGACCAAAGTCAGCAGAATTGATTAAGCAGCTAAAGACATTCACCGTTCAGATGCTGGCAGGCGCGAATCTCGTCACCATCATCGTTATGACACTGATTGGCTATTCCGACCGGTTGAGTCCTTCCGACCATCCAGTGCTGTCGTGCTTCGGGATGACATTCCCCCTTTTCCTGCTCATCAACCTTGCTTTTCTGCTTTTCTGGGTTGTCTTCAAGTTTCGCATGATATGGATTCCCCTGTTGGGCTTTCTCATCTCGTACGTACCTATATCTATATATATACCACTTAACCTGCGGAAGCAGGAGGTGCCTGAAGGTGCCCTTAAAGTCGTGAGCTATAACGTCTGCGGATATGGTGGTAACTACAAGTACGAGCAAGGCTTCGAGGTGGTACGTGACTATCTCTTCGCGGAGGATGCCGATATTGTCTGCATACAAGAGGATAATGACACCTGGCGCCGGTATTGTTTCAAACACTACGAGAAGAAATACGCCTATAACGACACGATCATGTTCAACACCGACCTCTACCCCAATGGTGTCGGCATCCATACCCGTTTCCCCATCATCCGCCGGGAGCGTATCCCCTATCGTTCCATCAACAACGGCAGTGCCGCCTGGTACCTACAGGTAGGTAACGACACCTTGTTGGTCATCAACAATCATTTCGAGGGCACCCATCTCAAGCAAGAGGCACGTAGCGCCTACCGGGAGATTCTGAAAGGCGAGATGCGTGGTGACACTGCCCGTATGGAGTCCAAGAAGCTATTGGTAACACTCTCAGAGTCAGCGTCTAAGAGAGCTCCGCAGATTGAGGCAGTGTGTCGTTATATCAAGGAGCATCGCCAATATCCTATCCTCCTCTGCGGTGACTTAAACGACAACCCTATCTCCTACTCCCGTCACCGTCTCGCAGAGGTGCTGACCGATTGTTACGCTGCTACCGGACGAGGACTCGGTTTGTCATATAATCAGAAAGGATTCCCCTTCCGTATCGACTATATTTTCTGTTCTTCCGACATCCACCCATACAACTGCAAGATAGACAGTAAAATAGACGCCAGTGACCATTATCCTATCGTTTGTTGGATTAAAATAGGTGGAAATGATTGAAAAAATGACGAATTTCCCTTAGAAATTTCGCCAAGTGGAGAAAAATAAGTATATTTGCAGGCTAAAATTGCGGAATCACAAAATTAAACAATATAAAAAACAAAATGCAAAACAAAGGAATTGTAAAGTTTATTGCACTCGTTCTAATCCTCGTGTGCTGCTTCTACCTCTCCTTCTCGTTTGTGACACGCTACCACGAGAACAAGGCAGCCGCCATGGGCGAAGAGGCAGGTCAGGAGTACCTCGACTCTATCATGAACGAGAAAGTGTACTGCGGAATCTATTCGTTCAAGCAGTGCCGCGAGATGGAAATCGGCCTTGGACTTGACCTGAAAGGCGGTATGAATGTGATTCTTGAGGTGTCAGTACCCGACGTTGTCGATGTACTTGCCGACCACAAGACAGACGCTGCCTACAAGAAATCGATGGAAGAGGCTAAGAAAGAGGAAGAGACCAGTCAGAACGACTTCATCTCCCTGTTTATCAAGTATTGGAAGCAGAACTCCAACGGACGTCCTCTGGCAGCTGTCTTCGCCACCCAGCAGATGAAGGGTAAGGTGAGCACCAACAGCACTGACGCCGAGGTAGAGCGTGCCCTCCGTGCAGAGGTGCAGTCTGCCGTTGACAACTCTTTCAATGTGGTCCGCAACCGTATCGATAAGTTCGGTGTCGTACAGCCTAACATTCAGAAACTGGAGGGACAGAGCGGTCGAATCATGGTGGAGATGCCTGGTATCAGGGAGCCGGAGCGTGTTCGTAAGTTGCTGCAGGGCTCTGCCAACCTTGAGTTCTGGGAGACCTATAACTCACAGGAGATTTATCCCCTGCTCGCACAGTTGAACCAGAAATACGCCGCCACAGGTGGTGAGGTAGAAGTGGCTGACTCTACAGCTGCCGCTGCTGCCGACACGACAGCCGTTGCTGACACGACAGCTGCCAACTCTGCGAACCTGGCTGCCAAACTTGCCAAGAAGAATGACAAGGTGATGGATGCCAAGGCAAAGGCAGAGGCACTGAAGCAGAACCCGCTGTTCGCCGTCTTCCAGCCCGTTCCACAGGGACTCGCTATTGTTGGTTATGCCAACGCCCGTGACACCGCTGATGTCGACAAGGTCATCTATTCCGATATCGCCCGCCAGATCCTCCCTGCAGAGTGCAAGCTCCGCTGGGGTGCTAAGGCAGAGGACTTCGGAGGTGAGAACACCAAGGGTGAGATCTTCGCCCTCTATGCGCTGAAGATTACAGAGCCCAACGGACGAGCTCCACTGGAGGGTGACGTGATTACCAATGCCAAGGACGAGTTCGACCAGATGGGTCACCCATCTGTATCGATGCAGATGAACTCTGACGGCGCACGCCGCTGGAGCCAGATTACCAAGCAGAATATCGGACGTGGCGTTGCCATCGTCCTCGACGACGCTGTCTATAGTGCACCACGTATCCTCACCCAGATTGATGGTGGTAACTCATCCATTACGGGTAACTTCACCATTGAGGATACCAAGGACCTTGCCAACACGTTGAACTCAGGTAAGATGCCGGCTCCTACCCGCATCGTACAGGAGGAGGTCGTTGGACCTTCACTCGGTGCCCAGTCTATCAAGCAGGGTGTCATCTCCTTCATCGTAGCCTTCGTGCTGCTGATGATCTACATGGTGATGCTGTACGGTTTCATCCCAGGTATGCTTGCCAATATGGCACTGCTCTTCAACCTGTTCTTCACCCTCGGTATCCTTACCTCGTTCCAGGCGGCATTGACAATGCCTGGTATCGCTGGTATCGTGCTGACCCTCGGTACCGCTGTGGATGCCAACGTGCTGATCTATGAGCGTACCAAAGAGGAGCTCCGTAAGGGACATAGTGTGAAGGAGTCACTGAACCTCGGTTACTCGAACGCCTTCTCCGCTATCTTCGACTCTAACTTCACATCGTTGATCACAGGTATCATCCTGTATGTCTTTGGAACAGGTCCTATCCGTGGTTTCGCCACCACCTTGATGATCGGTATCTGTGTATCGTTCTTCACCGCTGTCTTCATGACTCGTCTGATTTACGATGCCAAGATGAAGAAGGACAAGTGGCAGAACCTCACATTCTCTACCGCTTATTCTCGTAACATGATGCAGAACACCAAGTTCAACTTCATGGGTATGTATAAGAAGTCATTCACTATCTGGGGTGTCGCTGCCATCCTGTTCATCATCAGCTTCGCTGTTCGCGGCTTGAGCCAGAGCATCGACTTCACTGGTGGTCGCAACTATGTGGTGACGCTCGACAAGCAGGTTCCTGTTGAGCAGGTACGTACTGCCCTCGCTGGTGCCTTCATCAACACCATTGGCGAGAATAAAGACAAGGAAGCCAACACCAGTGTGATTGCCCTCGGTACTGATGGTAAGACCGTTCGTATCTCTACCAACTGGGATATCGAGTCTAACAACCCACAGGTGGACGACAAGGCTGAGACTATCCTTTATAACGCACTGAAGAAAGCTGGTTTTGTCAACCAGTCTAACGTGGAGGCATTCAAGAACCCAGACGTTCGTGAGGGTGGCTCTATCATCAGCTCTGCAAAGGTAGGTCCTTCCGTAGCTAAGGACATTACCTATGGTGCTATCATCAGTGTGGCTATCGCCTTGATCGCCATCTTCCTTTACATCCTGTTGCGTTTCCGCAACGTGGCTTACTCTGTAGGTTCCATCGTCGCTCTGACACTCGATGCCTTGATTGTGATCGGTTTCTACTCTGTATTATGGGGATGGGTTCCAATGTCACTGGAGATCGACCAGACCTTCATCGGTGCTATCCTGACCGTTATCGGTTACTCTATCAACGATAAGGTGGTGGTCTTCGACCGTGTACGTGAGAACTTCAACCTGTATGCGAAGCGCGACCGTCAGAGCCTGTTCAACGGTTCTCTGAACCAGACACTGGCTCGTACCATCAACACCTCTATCACGACGCTGATCGTATTGCTGTGTATCTTCATCCTCGGTGGTGACAGCATCCGCAGCTTCTCCTTCGCCATGATCCTGGGTGTTATCTTCGGTACCCTGTCGTCTATCTTCATCGCAGCACCTACCGCCTTCCTCGTGATGGGTCGCACCATCCGTGAGAATGACGTGGAAGCATAAGAGCATTATAGCTTACATTATTATAATAGGGCTTGTCACCGTTTCCAGTGACAAGCCCTATTCTTTTATCCCTTTTATAAGTTACGACGCTATTTGCTGACCACCATCATCTGGGAATCGCCGGGACGGGGAGCCTCGATGCAGAGTCCGGCGGCATGAAGGATGATCTCCATACCCTCAATGCCATAGGGCAGGTGGCAGTAGGTGCTCTCTGGTATGTAGACGCGGGCTCCCTCACGCAGCTTATCGAAGAAGACGAACATCTGCTGCAGCAGACTCTCCACATCGCGGAACGACTCCTGCCGGCTGATGTCCAGCAAGCCCTGCTCATAACTGTCATAGACCGTAGCCAGCTGACTGCCGCCGACCACCGTGGCGTGTTCTGACTCCTCGTTGCTGTCGCTGAACACGAGCGTGCTGTTACAAAGGTCTATCCTGTTCAGTTGCTCTTCCAGTGGCAGGCGTTCCACCTGACAGTCCTCTGTCGCTTTCAGCTCGTTGAGGAGCATCTGCGGATAGTCCGTTTCCAGTCGGTGCAGGAACAGACAGTCTGCCTTCACCTGCTGCTCGTCTTCACTGATCAGGTAGATGATACCCCCCGCTGTCTCCAGGTCACGAGTACGGGCAATAGTGGGTTCTCCCGCCATACGCTCCAATGACGCACCATAGAAGCTTTTCAAGTGTTTTACCAGTTGTAGGATGGGAGCAGATTGCAGGTTCACGTCATTGGCAACTATCAAGCACTTAATCATAGCTTTGCGTTTAGGACGATAAGGCTCCTTAGCCTTCTGCTCGAACTTCTCAGGATAGAGGTAAGCGTCCAGATGGACATCCGTCTCGTGGTGTCCGAAAATCTGCTCGATATAGTAACGCGACATGCTGGCACCCATCGGGCGGCAGTTCACCTCGACAAGCACAGGTCCGCGCTCGTCGACGATATACTCGCCGTGCACCGCTCCCCATTCTATACCGATAGCGTCCAGCACCTGATAAGCATATCGGATGAGACGGGAATGCCCCACATTAAGATGATTGACTGACTCAGAATTTTCATATAGGTTACTGCCATTCATGGCAAGCTTGTTATATTGCCACATAGAAGCGAGTCGGTGCCTTCCCCGGCTCGATACCGTGTTCACGATATACTCCTTGCCGATGATGCGCTCTTGTATGAGGATATCGCTTAAATACTCATTCTCCTTGGCAAGAGCCAGCATACGACGCACTGCCGCCAGTGTCTCCTCCAGTCCCTCACAGAAGAGCACGCCCTGAGTGCCTGCTCCTCGTGTAGGCTTCACGACGATATGCGAGGTACCCAGTTCTTCATAGAAAGCCCTAGCCTCATCCACACTATTCACAATGCGACCACGGATGTAACGTATGCCATAATCTGCCAGAGCCTGGTGCATCTCGCTCTTTCTGGTCATCTTGCCGATGTTTGCCCATTTGTTGCCACGCAGTCCCAAGTCGCTGGCGAGCCGTGTAGCCAGCTCCACGCCAAACTCACTGCCGGCAATGACCAGTAGCGGGTCATATTTCCGCACCTCCTCAAGCACCTCCTCATAGTTAGGATTCTCGCCAATGACAGGCACCTCTTCCGGCAGACGGATCAAGAACATCTCCTTTACCTGATGGAATGTCTCACGGTCTTCGTCCGTACCTATCATCGTTGCCACCACAGCCACAGGCTGATAACCCCTTGCCCTCACGTCATCAATCAGATTAAAACCCGTTGAGACAGGCTCTACTATCACGATACTTCTTTTCTTTTCCATAGTCTTTATAACTATTGTTTGTATATTTTTTCAATCTTTACACTCGTATTGTTCTATTTGATTGCAAATATACAAAAAAAATCTTTTTCTCCCCATTTCCTGCAAGAAAACTAGTCACTTTTCGGGTTTCCTACACCTCAGCCTTCATCCATCATTCGACACAAAACCTCATACCCGAATCAGGTATCTGGTTTGCTCACAAGGGGACTGTCCCCATGTGAGGCTTGTCTCACAGAGGGACTGTCCCCCTGTGAGCAGAAAGGGTTCAGGGCAAGACAGTTTATCACCCAGTTAACTATTTTTCTTGTAGCTCTGTACAGCCCAACAGCCCATCAGTGTACCAATGCTCGCAAGGGCTAAGACCTGGTGGAATGTTTCATGCAGACCTCCGCCGCGAATAAAAATGGTACGGATAGCATCGATGAAATAGTGCATGGGATTGATATAGGTGGTCAGATAAGCCCACTGGGGCATAGAGCGTGTTGGAGTGAAAAGTCCCGAAAGTAGCATAATGCTCACCACGAAGAACCACATCACGAACATCGCCTGCTGCATGGTGTCGGAGTAGTTGGACACAATAAGTCCGAACGACGAGAAGAACAGTGCCAACAGCATGGCAAGCACGTAGATGAGCCAAACGGGACCTGCTGGAGTGATACCATAGACGAGCCAGGCTAACAGCAAGCATACGGTGATGACAAACAACGCGATGAGCCAGTAAGGGATGAGTTTAGCGAGGATGAACGACCACTTAGAGACAGGTGTGACATTCATCTGTTCGATGGTGCCTGTCTCTTTCTCGCCAACGATGTTGAGTGTAGGCAGAAAACCCGTCATCAGCATCATCACAATGGCAAAAAGCGCAGGAATCATGAAGAGCTTATAGTTCTGACTCTTGTTATAGAGAAGGAGAGACCCGGCCCTCCCTGTGAAGGAGGGAACAGATACCTGCTGCCCTTGAGAGTAACCACTCCCCTCCATTACTGGGAGGGACTGGGGTGCGAATCTTATTATCTGACTCAGATAAGAAGAGCCCATCGAGCCCTTGGTGCCGTTGACGGCATTGGCAGCGATGAGATACTTGCCGTCACGAATCTCGAGGATGACATCCGCCCTACCCTTCTCAATGTCTTTCATCGCCTCAGCGTAGGTGGCCTTCTGTCCACCGAAGATGAAATAGTTAGAGGCAGCAACCTGCTGTACCAACCGCTGCGACTCCACAGTGTGGTCAATGTCAACCACATCCACCACGATGTTCTTCACCTCCATCTGCATCACCCACGGCATGACACACATGATCACGATGGGGAACATGATAATGAGTTTGGGAAGAAACGCATTGCGGCGTATCTGCAGGAACTCTTTCTGTATGAGATACTTTATCATAATTAGGAATTAGGAATTAGAAATTATGATTACTCCAGGCGCTGCTTGAACTTCCTCAAGGCAATGGTCAGCAGCACCGCCGTCATACCTGCCAGCACAGCCACCTCGCGAGCCACATCACCTATACCCACACCCATAATCATCAACTTACGCATAGCCTCGATATAGTAGCGTGGTGGCACAATAGCAGCCAGCCACCGCAGCACTTGTGGCATCGATTCTACGGGAAACAGCATGCCCGACAGCATCACCACAGGCATGAGCAGCACCATCGCTGAAAGCAGTAGGGCAACGAGTTGTGTCTGTGCCACGTTGGAGATGAGCAGTCCCAACGAGAGCGCCAGCAGAATATAGAGTATGCTCACTGCCAGAATCCAGAATAGCGAACCAGCCAAAGGCACGCCCAGCACAAAACGCGCCATCAGGAGGATGGTGATGAGGATGGCGAAGGCAAGCATCAGATAGGGCACCGCCTTGGCAATGATCACCATCAGAGGCTTGACAGGTGATACCAACAACACCTCCATCGTACCTTTCTCTTTCTCGCGCACAATCGATATTGAGGTCATCATGGCACAGATGAGCATCAGCAGCATACCCATGATGGCGGGTACGAAGTTGTAGGCTGACTTCATCTGCGGATTGTAGAGCATTTTGGAGTTTACCATGCTGCCCTGCATGTTTGCCAGCACGCCCTGCGCATAGTTCGTCCACTGCGCTGCCATGTTGGGGTCGGAGCCGTCCACTATCAGCTGAATACCGTCCTTTTTGCTGGCGAAATCGTGTGAGAACACCATGGCCATATCAGCCTTCTGACTGCGAATGAGTTGCTCGCCCTCCTGTGGGGTGCTCACCGTCTGCGTGATGACAAAATATTCCGATTGTGTCAACCGCTCAACAGCCTGCTGTGTACGGGGCGACATCTCGGAGGTGACCACCACCGTGCGCACATTTTTCACATCAGTGGTAATGGCAAAACCGAAGAGCAGCATCATCACCACTGGCATTCCGAAGAGTATCAGCATCGTACGCTTGTCACGCAGGATATGCTTGGTTTCCTTGATTACAAATGCTATAAACTGTTTCATTTCTCTAAACACTAAACTCTAAACGCTCAACTGTCACTACGAGTGGCTTGACGAGCCAGATAGGTAAACACATGGTCCATATCAGGTTGGTGGAAACGCTGTTTCAGTTCATCTGGTGTACCAAGTGCGCTGATTTTGCCATCCACCATGATGGAGATGCGATCACAATACTCCGCCTCGTCCATATAGTGAGTGGTCACGAAGACCGTGATGCCACGACGGGCAGCAACATAGATGAGTTCCCAGAACTGACGACGCGTGGCGGGATCGACGCCACCCGTTGGCTCGTCGAGGAACACCACACCAGGCTCGTGGAAGATAGAAACGGAGAAGGCCAGTTTCTGCTTCCAGCCCAATGGCAGCGAGCCAACGAGGTCGTTCTTGTGCTCCGTGAACTTCAGGCGTTCCATGAGTTCATCGGTCTTGCGGCGAATCTCATCGTCCTTCATGCCGTAGATGCCGGCAAAGAGACGGATATTCTCCGCTACCGTTAGGTCTTCGTAGAGCGAGAACTTCTGCGACATGTAGCCGATATGTTTCTTGATCTCTTCATGCTGCGTGCGGATGTCGTAGCCCACGACGGTTCCTGTGCCACTGGTGGGCTGGTTCAGTCCTGTCAACATGTGCATCGCCGTCGTCTTGCCGGCACCGTTGGCACCCAGGAATCCGAATATCTCACCCTTCTTAACACTGAACGAGATGTCATCAACGGCATGGAAATCGCCAAAGGCTTTTACCAGATGCTCTACTTCAATGACATTCTCCAACTCTTCACTCTTAACTTTAAACTCTTCATTCTTGTCAATACCTGGCGGATTGAAAATACTGGCAAACTGGGTGAGGATATCATCAGGAGTGCCGATGCCGTGTACATGCCCATGATCCAGGAAAGCCACGCGCTCACAGCAACGCACCTCATCGAGATAAGGTGTTGAAGCCACAATGGTAATTCCACTTTCCTTCAGCATCAGCAGCATCTCCCACAACTCCTTACGGCTCACGGGGTCAACACCCGTGGTAGGCTCGTCGAGGAAGAGGACACTGGGCTGGTGTACCAATGCACACGAGAGCGCCAGTTTCTGTTTCATACCCCCCGAGAGAGCTCCAGCCTTACGGTCTTTGAAGCGTTCTATCTGACTATAGATAGCCTTGATAGAGTCATAACCCTCATCAACGGTAGTACCGAAAAGCGTAGCAAAGAAATGGAGGTTCTCCTCAATGGTGAGGTCTTGGTAGAGCGAGAACTTACCCGGCATATATCCCACCCTACTGCGCACCTCATGCATCTGCTTCACCACATCGTAGCCATCTACCGTCGCCGTACCCGCATCAGGCAGCAACAGCGAGCAGAGGATGCGGAACAGTGATGTCTTGCCGGCGCCATCGGGACCAATCAGTCCGAAGACCTCACCCTTGCTGACAGCAAACGACACATCGCAGAGAGCCTGTACCCGCCCATACGACTTGCTGATATTCTTTACCTCTATTGCGTTCATAGCTTCACTTCGCCATACATTCCAATCTTCACGAATCCGTCGTTTTTGACAGCCACCTTGACGGCATATACCAGATCGGCACGCTCATCGTCAGTGAGGATCGTCTTGGGCGTAAACTCAGAGCGAGAGGATATCCAGCTGATAGTGCCAGCATACTCCTTGCGCTGTCCGTCGCCATAGTCGGCAAACACCTTTACCTGCTGACCTATCTTGATATTCTGCAACTGTGCCGAAGTAACGTATGCACGCAAGTACATCGACTCGGTATCAGCTATCTTAAACAGCGGTTTGCCCACACTCACAAACTCACCTCGCTCCACATATTTCTCGAGCACAGTACCCTTTGTGGGAGTCATGACGTGGCACTTACGCAGCATATCCTGCAACTGTGCTTTCTGCACATCAGCAGTCGAAAGTTGAGAGTTGAGTGTTGAGAGTTGAGTGCTCAGCGATGATATCTGCGCATCCAACTGTTTCTGTAGCACCTTCACCTGACTCGCAGCATCGTCGAGCATCTTTGAGGGGGCAGCCCCATCAGCTACCAGTTCGCGGTAGCGCTGCTCGTCTTGCCGGGCCTTAGCCAGCTGCTGGCGTGTAGCTGCGATCTGTCGTTCCATATCAGGTTTCTGACTCTGATACACTGCCTTGGTAGCATCCATCTGCTGAATCTTCAGCCACGTCTGCGTGGTGTCAATAAGTCCCACCTGACGGGCTGCCTCAATCTTGTCGCCCTCGTTCACATCGAAAGACAACAATGCCCCACTCTGTTCGGCAAACACGGTTGTCTCGGTTGCCTCGAAGACACCTGTAGCATCATAGTCTTTCTCGTTGTTTCCGCAGGCAGACATCATCAGCACCACACCTGCCAGTAAATATATCTTTTTCATATGCCTAATTATTTGTCGTATATTTGTTATCGTATATCTCTTTCAGCATCTCAATCTCATGCACCGACTGCTGCACACAGGCAGCATTCTCCTGATTGATCTCGCGCACCAAGTCGTTCACGTCGATAATACCATGTGCCAGTTTCGATTCTGCCGCTTTTCTCACAGCCTGGCGCAGTAAGATAATCTCTCCATCGCGGACCATCAGTTTCTGGTAGCGTTCTATGTTCTCGCGCTGCTGAATCTGTTCCAAGTTGTTATTGAAGAGGAACACCTCCCGGCTGTTTTCCGTCATATCACGCTGCAACTGCAGTTTTGCCTTGTCATTCTTGCGGGTATAGAGGGCACCAATGTTCCATGTCACACGTGCGCCGATGATGCCGTTCAGGCTCCACTTGTGGTGCATCATGTCCTCAAACATATTCAAGCCAGGATAACCATAGTAACCCTGAGCAAACACACCTACTTTCGGCATCAGCGCAGCGTTGAGAGCCTTCTCCTGAGCATTCAGCACACCTATCTGTGCATCCAACGCCTTCAGTTCTGGTCTCTGGTTATCTGCCGTCATATTTCTGCCATCAGCCTTCACTTGTGGTTTCTGAACGGCTTTTACCTCCATACCACAGAATGTACTCAGCATTCTCAATAGCATTTGCTTCTGCGATGCCAACTCGGTGGCTTTCTGCACCGCATTGAGTCGTTCTGCCTTCACATTCTGCAGGTCGCTCTCGGCTGCTGTACCCCGCTTAGTCATCGACTCCAATTTATGTTCGTTGCCTGCCAGCAGCGTCTGCAAGTCACTATTCAATTTGATCTGCTCGTCGATTAGTAACAGCCCGAAATACATCTCGTTCACCCGCTTGCGAACTTGATAGATATTGACTTCGTTCTGTGCCTCCTGCATCTTACCCTGTTCACGGGCTATACGTTTCTGACTGCCTATGACACCACCATCATAGATGGTCTGCTGCACATCAATGCCCATGCGGTACTGATCCTTCTTCAGCCCCTTCATATCGATGCCCATACCGCTCATCATCGTTTTCATCTCATCGGGCCACCCTGTCACATCACTCTGATACGTGGCTTGCACCGATGCAGACACTTGCGGTAGCCATCCTTTCTGGATATTGGCGACCGTCAACTGTGTGGTCTTCTCGATAAGTCCATACTGACGAATCAGAGGATAATTCTTTTCTGCTGCCTGCTGACACTCTTCCAGCGTCTGTCCCAGTGCCAGCATCGGCAGCATCGTCAAAGCTAAAACCAATTTCTTCATATCATCTTTGTCATTGAATTCTGGGTGCAAAAGTACGATGTTATTTTCATCGTGACGTTATCTGTAAGAATGAAGAAATGTCCTTTTTGTTCGATTGATATAAAAATAGAGCATCATTTCGCAGAAAATGATTATCTTTGCCAACAAAAAGAACTGATTATGAATAGGCAACCGCAACTGATGGATGTCTCACGCATGCGCGACATCCTTACACCACACCTCTCGCAAATCCGAGAGCATGTGTTCATGAATAGCGAACTGACAATGATTCGCGGTGACCACACAGTATTCAGTCTACTGATGCGCCAAAGACCGCCTTTCACCATCAACGATCACCGCTTAGGCATCATTATGAGCGGAGAGGTAGAAATCAACATCAACCTCCAAGACCGTCACCTCAAAAGCGGCACACTCGTTTATTTCGGTCCAGGCACCATCATCCACCCTAAGCGCCTGTCGCCCGACCTTCGCATCTTCGGTATGGGACTATTTTCCAACTTCCCCATGCCCTTTGCGCAGGGACAGATGCCATCGGCATTCAATGGTCAGGTGCGTGACTTCCAGCTACTCGTCAGCGAAGAGGATATCGCTATTGCACGACATATTCTGGACACCATCTGGCAAACGGTTCATGTTACCGACAACTATCACCGTCCCACCGTCACAGCCCTCGTGGCAGCCCAGATGCACCACTACGACCAGCTGTTCCATCGGCAGTCTGATCAACTGGCAAGCAGCCGTTCACGCGAGCAGTCTATTTTCGACCGCTTCCTACAACTGGTCACCCAGCATTGTGCCGAACATCACCAGATAGGCTACTATGCCGACCGCATGTGCCTCACCGAGCGCTACCTGAGCACCGTCATCCGCAAGACCAGCGGTACTACCGCCAAAGACTGGATAGACCGTGCTCTCATCACCCGCATCAAAATAGAACTGCGCCACACGGATAAACCTGCGGCACAGATTGCTGATGAGATGCATTTCGCCAATCCCTCGTTCTTTTCCAAATATTTCCGTCGCCTCACAGGCATGACTCCCGGCGAGTATAAGTCTATCAGTTAATAGACCTTTTGCCGGGCTTGATAGTAGCGATAGGCATCATACTTTTAGCGAAAACTAAAAGAATAAAGCACTTTTTGACTGGCAATTATTTGGCAATTCAGTAAAATATATTATTTTTGCAAGAACATAACTAAAACCTTATGAAACGAGCAAAACTATTAGTGGTGGTATTGTCTGCTGTGTTTGGTCTGCAAGCACAGGAGTTACCGATTCTTGGTGGAGAGTTAAGTAACTCTGCAGTGACCTCAGTAGAGGATGTCGACGAGGTAATACCACGGATGAGGACGTTAGGGCTGAACACGGTGTTGGTGCCAGCCTACTGGGAGTTCATCGAGCCGGAGGAGGGGAAGTTTGACTTCACCCTCATCGACCGTACCATTCAACGAGCTCGTGAGAACAACCTGAAAATCATCTTCCTATGGTTTGGAGCATGGAAAAACTCTATGTCATGCTATGCTCCATTGTGGTTTAAGAAAGACACGAAACGGTTTCCCCGCGCTTGTACGGAGGAAGGAAAGCCTTTGGAGATCGCCAGCGCCTTCTCTGAGAATGTGTTTCAAGCCGACAACCGCGCCTTCGAGATGCTTATCAAACATCTCGTCGTGACAGGACAGGACGTGGTCAGCATGATACAGGTGGAGAATGAGATCGGAATGCTGGAATCGGCTCGTGACCACTCAAAACTTTCCGATGAAACCTACAAAAAAGGTGTTCCATCGGAACTTGTCACCTATCTGAAAAAACATCTGGAAGAACTGCATCCGTGGCTCAAGAAACGAATAAAGCTCTCCATAGGAGCAACAACCCCCAAGTCCTCCCTAAACAGGGAGGATTTAGGTGGGTCTTCTTGGACATCCGTCTTCGGTGACGACCTCTATACGGATGAGATCTTTATGGCATATTACTATGCGAAATATGTGGGAAGACTCTGTGAGACGGCTCGTAAACACACACAGATACCTCTCTATGTCAATGCCGCCATGAACAGTCGGGGCAGACTGCCGGGACAGTATCCGTCCGCAGGACCCCTTGCCCATCTCATCGACCTGTGGCATGCCGGCGCTCCTCAGCTCGCCATGCTTGCTCCGGACATCTATGACATGGGGTTCAAAGGGTGGGCAGATCAGTATGCGCTACCCAACAACCGCCTGTTCATCCCAGAGAGTCGTTGCTGTGAGAACAGTGGGGTGCGTGCCCTCTATGCTTTTGGTGAGCATCACGCCCTTGGTTTCTCTCCCTTTGCCATCGACCAAGCTCCCCCTCGTGAGACAGAGAATATCACAAAGGCATACGACCTTATCCGCCAACTCTCACATCTTCTCCCCCTCAACAGGGGGAACCAGAGAGGGTCCTCATGGGGTCTTCTCTTCGACCAGCAGGACAAGGAGCGTATCATTAAAGACGGGAATATCGTCATGACCTGCCGACATTATTATACCCTCCCCTGGGATCCCCGTGCCACGAACGATTCCATCTGGCAGGAGGGAGGTGCCATTCTCATGAGACTTGCCGATGACGAATATCTGCTTGCCGGTAGTGGAGTCGTCGTCAGCTTTGCCACCGCCTATGAGAAATCATTGGAGGAAGAAAGAGTACTTGGCGAGGACGGGTTTGTTACTGAAGGAGCGACAAGAACTATACAAGACTCCAAAAAGTCCCATTTCAACGGAAAACGAGTGGGGATTGGCTTTGTCGATGAGGTGAGAATCGACGAAAACGGACATATAAAATATATCCGAAGGCATAATGGAGACCAGGATCATCAGGGTCGCCATGCCAGGATTCCTTGTGGAACTTGGAAGATTTTACACATAAAAACGTATGATTTCTAAATAATTATCTTTGTAAACAGAATCATTAAAACAGATAAACGATGAATATTGGAGACAAGGCGCCTGAGATATTAGGCAAGGATGAACAGGGACGGGATATCCGTCTGAGTGATTACAAAGGACGTAAGTTAGTGCTTTACTTCTATCCGAAAGACAATACCAGCGGGTGTACCGCGGAGGCTTGCAGCCTGCGGGACCACTATGGGGAGTTACAGGGCGCAGGTTATGAGGTGGTTGGCGTGAGCAAGGACTCTGCCGCCTCGCATGTGAAGTTCAAGGAGAAACATGAACTGCCCTTCCCATTGATTGCTGATGTGGATAAGACGCTGATGGAGGCGATGGGTGCCTGGGGCGAGAAGGTCATGTATGGCAAGAAGACGATGGGTACTATCCGTACTACCTTTATTATCAATGAGGAGGGTATCATAGAACAGATCTTTGTCGGCAAACAGGTGAAGACAAAGGAACATGCCGAGCAGATCCTTGAAAGATAATATCGGGCTTGTTCTTGACCATTCCAATGCCTGCTATCATTGTCGCTAATACCTTCTATACCCCTATTCCAATGCCTGGAACACCTCTATAACAGATACTGGAACAAGGTGAAGGAGATACTGGAACAAGCTATCGCAGATACTGGCATCTCGCATTACAGATTACAGATTACAGTTAGCGAATTTCAGATTTCAGATTTCAGTAAGCGTTTTGACAGTTGACAGTTGACAGTTTATCATTTTCACCGGATTTTCAAACAAACAAACAGTAAACAGTAAGCGAAAATGAATGATGACTACACATAATAAATATATTAATATATTATATATTATTATATATATATTATATATAATATATATATAATAAAAATAGTGGTCAACTTTTTTAGTACGACTCAACAAACTGTTTACTGTTTGTTTGTTTGCGTTTGCTTACTGTGATCTGTGATCTGTGACTGCCATGATCCATACGGAAGTAGTTGACACCCTACCCTGGGAATCGTTGACGCTTTTTCTAAGAACGTTGACGCTTACCCTGGAAAAGTTGACTCTCACTAATTGTCAACTGTCAAACTGTCAAATTCACTTACTGAAATCTGAAATCTGAAATCAATTATTGCCAAACCGAATCAGAAAATCGGAACTGTTATTTGCTAACTGTTATTCAATCTGTAATCTGTAATCTGTAATCTGAAATGCTTGCCGTATAGATAACAGGTTACTAGTGACGGGGTGTTTGTGCCTACCTTCGAGGGAGAAAGGTACGCCCTTCGAGGGAGAAAGGTACGCCCTTTCAACCGTTCGGCTATAGCCAAACGACTGAACGGCTCCAGCCAAACAACTGAACGCCTATAGCCGAAAGCAAACCGCTCAAAAAACTGTCGCTGTTTGGGTGTAGGATGGTAGCAGGATTATAGCACGATTGTAGCAGGATAAATCCCAATCGTGCTACAGGCTCCACCCTTTATTTATCGGCATTTCACCCACATTGTAGCAGGGATAGCAGGATTTTATGCAACAGCACATTTATTACATCAAGTATGCATTGCGATTTGCCGATATGCTCACAGGGGGACAGTGAGTAAACTACGCATCCCAGCGCCACCAATGTCCCGCATAAGCATCCAGTAATTCCTCCTCAGTACACCAGTCAGAATGAAACCAGTCGGTCGAATGACCAAATAGATTCCTTTTTGAATCATACTCAAACCAATGAGTAGAGCGGAGACAACTTCCAAGATAGTGAGTATACTCATGCTCTTTATCTGGGTCATTCTTCAACGCTTCGAGCATCTGCTCCGTCTTAATCCATTTCTTTTCTTTCATAACCATTTTTCGGCAAAGGTAGGAGATCAAGCCGGGATAGTCAAAAGAATTTGATCTATTTCGATCATATTATATTTTGTAAGATCTTCAAATATTTTCCACAATCCATTTGGATCTTCCAAAAATATTGCTAACTTTGCAGTGTTCATACCTGCGCATTAATGGTGTGGGTGGGACAAATTACATATTGGAAAGCGACACTATCGCTATGTTTTGACCATTTGAACCTAGGAAATTCAAATCTCAAATCAAGACAATGGCAGATGTGGATGCTACGGGTGATGTATATATCCCGGAGTGTGCAGAGGGTTAATACCCTCAAGCACACTTTTGGATGTAATATACAATCAGCGTGGGTATCAACTCTGTTCGTCCTGTTGAGAGGGCTTCCTAGGGCCTAAATGGGGGACGTGCAGGTGTGGGTACCCCGTTTTTCGTATGTAATAGAAAAAGAAAAACTACTAACCTACTGACTTATGGGTATCAGTCAGACTTATAATTACTGACCGATGGCAAGAACAATGAAAATAGGGCTTGTGGATGCTGATCTGCTTTGCAATGGGACACGGCATCCAAACCTTGCACTATTGAAAATTGCCGGATACTTTAGGGATAATGGATATGTAAGAGGAATTACTAACGACGCAAATTCCTATGAATTAATTACGAATGAAAAAACAATCGAGGATTTAAAAAAGTATGATTATTTCTATGTCTCATGTGTCTTTACATTTACTATTGATAAGCCTCCTCTTATACTTACAACACTTCTTAATGATAAAAAACTCTCTAAACGTATACGAATGGGGGGGACAGGAACATATGCTAATCTTTCTGTGGAAGAAGGCTTTGCTGAGAAACGTGAGGATGACATGCATAGATTGGAGAAGGATACTTTTCTGAATACATTAAAAAATAAATCAGGTGGATATGGCATAGATATGCAGAGACAAATGCCAGACTATCATCTTTATGATGATTTTGTCAGTATAATGGAGAAAGTTAAATCATCGAATGCGTATTATAAGGATTATAAGGAGTATTCTATTGGTTTCCTTACAAGAGGCTGTTTTCGCCGTTGTCCTTTCTGTGTGAACAAATTGGAGCGTAAGGCAATGCCATACTCAAACCTCAATGACTTTCTTGACCATGAGCGAGATGAGAAAGGCAGATTGTTACGACCTTACATTTATCTTTGGGATGATAATTTTCTTGCATCACCCTATTGGGAACCACTTCTTGAAGAATTGATTGCAACAGGAAGACCTTTTCAATTCCGTCAGGGATTAGATGAACGACTACTTGCACAAAACAGGCGAGGTGAGGACATGGCAAAAAAACTAGCAAAAGCTAATTATCATGGCGATTTTATTTTTGCATTTGACAATTGGGCTGATAGAAGAATTGTTGAAAAAGCCTTGAAAATCTGGAAGTTCCATTGTCCCAAAAAGGAAACAAAGTTCTACCTCTTTTGTGGCTTTAAACAAACTATATCAGACTCAAAAAAATTCCAACTTGATATAGCGGAAATCTTTATGCGCATATGTATCCTAATGCGCTATGGTTGCCTTGGTTATATTATGCGACATGAAGATTATAAGAAATCACCCCTTCCCAATATTTATGTTCAAATAGCAAGATGGTGTAATCAGCCTGGGTTCTATCGTAATTTATCTTTTTGGGAATACTGTTATAAAAATCAAACATATTGGGAAGAACATAGGCTAGGAATAAAACACAAAAGACTCAAAAGTTATGAAGAATTTCTGAAAGACCTAAATGCTGGATATTATGATGACAAGAAAATCTGCCTTACGTTGAAAACATGTCATGATTTCCTTGAGAGTCACAAGAATCACAAGAAACTTTTTCTTAGTTTTTTTAATATGTCTTTAAAAAAGATGACAAATCCCACATTATGGGAAAGAAAATAGAAGGTTAATAAAGATAATAATAATAAATATAAATGAAGAAATGGGCTCTATAAAAGAAGCATTGATAAAAGCATTTTACACACATAAGTTACATGTAGAAGATACATGTAACCTACAATGGCTATCTGACGAAAGAATGGAGTTGAGTGAGGATCTGCTGTTATGTCTTCTAGAAGTAGAGTGTGAGGAAATAATACATCTAATTAGAAAAACAGACGTTTATTTTGAGATTTCACATAGTGATGTTCCACAATTTAGTAGTTTAGATGATTGTGTTTACAGGGTACCACTATTGGTTAGGGATTGTGGTATTGATGAATTAACATATTCTCAGTTGGGATTTATGTTACGAACCAAACCTCGTAAAGAAGGAGCGGATATGAAATATGGTGAAAATCAATCAAAAACTGCTGCACAAATGGGACTTTGTTCAATAAAAAAATCAAGAATCAGACCTTCTTTTCTTGGAGTCGTATTTTGTAATCTTGATAAAGAAACACAAATGAGGCTCTTACCCAAATTAGTATTATTTATTCCATATATATTTAATCAATTCGCAACAAATGCAAAGTATGAAGATATAATTGATTCAGTATCATTCCTCTCTCCATCAACACAGAAGAGAAGACTTACAAATATTTGGTCATTAATAACTCAAGTTAATAAAGTATTACCATATGAGCTTCAAATCATTAGATATTAAACCAAGCTATGAATCAGGAGTAGGTGATATCGTTCAAGATTTCTATGAACCTGTTTTGACTGAAGCAGTCTTATATGATAGAATCTCTGGATTCTTTTCGTCAACTAGTTTGGCTGTTGCTGCAAGGGGAATGTGTAATTTTATAAAAAATGGTGGAATTATGCGTCTAATTACCAGCCCCATATTATCATCTAATGATGTTGAGATGATTGAACAGCTAATCGAAAAGAAAGGTGAAGTTAGTTGTAAAGAACTAGGATTAGATTTAGCAGCTCTTGAAGATGCTTTAATATCAGATCATGTGAAAGCCTTTGGATGGTTATTGTCATCTGGGAAGATAGATATTCGACTTGCGATATTGTTGGGTGATGATAATAAACCTATTACAAAAGAAAAAATATTATCTGCAGGTTTGTTCCATCAAAAAATAGGTATTCTTACTGATACTGAAGGCAATCATATATCATTCAGTGGATCAATAAATGAAACGGCAAGCGCATGGACAAAAAACGATGAGGAATTTAAAGTTTTCAAAGAATGGGAAGAATCTTCTTCTTATTATTATGAAGACCGTGAACGCTTCAATATCATATGGAGCGGTAAGAAGCGTAATGTAATCATCGTTGATTTGCCCCATGCTGTTAAAAATGAATTAATTGAATATTCTAAAGATTTTGATGTAGACAAAATATCTGCCAAACAATATATCGAAAGAAAAAGAAACCAAAGTTCCCCATTTGAACTTGATAATATTTCTCTTTTCTATTACCAGAAAGAAGCATTAGATAATTGGAAGAAATCAGGATTCAGCATGCTGTTCGAAATGGCAACAGGTACAGGTAAAACTCGTACAGCTATTGCAGGATTCAATTATGTTAGACATAAACATACAAAGACTATTACTATTGTGGCTTGTCCGCAGAATGCTCTAGCAAAGCAATGGAAAGAAAATGAAGTCGCAAGTTTTAATCTCAATTTTGATAAGGAGATTATAATTGACGGCACTGTTCCTAAATGGAAATCATTGCTCAAAGATGTATGCCTTGAAAATGGAGCAGGGTTTGCTGATCATTGCATTATTTATACAACCCACGATACAGCCTCTTCAACTAGTTTTACATCAATTCTTTCCGATAATGTATCTCCAAATACAATTTTGACTTTTGTTGGAGATGAAGTTCATTGGTTGGGTGCAAAGTCGTTGAGAATGGCATTGTTGCCAATTTACAAATATAGAATTGGGTTGAGTGCAACCCCTTCTCGTTGGTTCGATGATGCAGGTACTCGTTTGTTGGAAAACTATTTTGGCAATAATCATTATGAATTTACGATGAAGGATGCACTTGCAGAAATTAATCCGATTACAGGGAAACATTTCCTCGTAGATTATATGTATCTTATTAGTCGTGTTTGCCTTAACGAAGTCGAAGGACAAAGATATGCAGAATTAACCGATAAAATAAGCAAACTATATAGAATGAAAGATAATGATTCTGAGGCTGCTGAGGCTTATGAACATCTTTTGCAAAAAAGGGCGGACATTATCAAGAATGCTGAAAA
>JAEEGH010004653.1_pt1 | contig 35032 bp, 27 predicted proteins | sample 9134181 | NCBI WGS metagenome assembly JAEEGH01 (sample SAMN16246544, study PRJNA631951) | gut metagenome | biome: gut microbiome; feature: rumen; material: DP-attached | host: Bos | place: Iran: Karaj | collected 2018-10
ACTGGCCCAACATAAAGGAACAGAGTAAATGGCATGTCAAGGGGAACGTGGAATACCGCAGCGGGGTGCTCACGAAAGTACATAGAGCCACAGAAGAAGACAGCGCCCTGTGAGGATATGCCGCGAAAGCCCCTTGACTTGCCTTGATGCGTCACCCTTGCACCCCGCGGGTGTCACTTTTATGTGCCGCCCCTTGGCTACCTCTGGGGGACAAAGAATAAATTATTGAATAGAACAATATAGGAAATTATTATGTTATAAAAAAGGACAACACTCAAAAGTGTTGCCCTGACTATTATTTATATTTCTTCTTTACCTCAGCGTACTGCGCGTTTATCTCCTGGAGAGCAGCTGTGTCGCCGTCCATGTTGTCGGGATGATATAGCTTTACGAGTGATTTGTACTTCTTATCTACGCTCTCTAAGCTGCTACAGCCAGCGAAGAAGTCAAATGCTGCATGGGGAGTAGGTTCGGGGGCACGCTTGGGATCATCGTAGTCGTCCTCGAAGTCCTCGTCTTCCTCGTCGTAGTCTTCATCGTCGTAATCTTCATCATCATAGCCGCGCTGATTGAAGTCTTCCAGCTCGTCGTATTCTTCATCACCATAGTACTCATCCGGATCATCATACTCATCGGGATCATCGTACTCATCAGGATAGTAGTCACGCCTGCTCAGCCTCTCGTATCTGCCGCGATGGGGCACTGCCCGGCGGGCGTCATATCGGCCTCTGTCGTCGTAGTCATCGTACTCATCGCCGTAGTCGTTCTCAAAGTCTTCATCATAATCATCGTCATAGTCGTCTTCATTATCATAGAAAGAAGCTTTAGAACCGCGCCTGCGATCTCTTTCTTCCTGCTCAAATTCGCGGTTCCTCTTTCTGACCCACTTATCATACTGGCGCTCCTCATGCTTTCTTCCTGCATCCGGGAACAGGCGATAGTAGCGGCCCATAGCCTGAGAAATGAAGGATTTGCCAAATACAGCCATGATAATATAGAGAACGGCATCTGCCACAACACTGATAAACAGTACACTGCCATATGATAGAACAACAGAAATGAACAGTAGTACGCAGATAACCGGAATAAACATCAGGATAGAGAGAATAAGGATAACTAAGGAAGCACCACTGTTAGAACCGCCTGCCATGGCACCAAGCCACCAGGTTTTCAGAGAACCAAAGAGAGAAAGGGTTATCATGGCCCCACCGCTCAAAATTTTCGACGCATCAGGCCCCATTGCTTCCGAAGGAGTAACGAGTGAACCTCCCGATAAAAGAAACGCCAGATTAACCAGCAACAATATCAGAAAAACTAAAGCCGTAACAGGAAGTGCAACAATAAAGAACTTAAAGAATTTGACGAAGGCCCTGACAAACCAGATGACCAGCGAGAAAAACGCTTTAAGCGCAAAGAGCAGAGCTCCCGCTATAGTGTTAACTATCATAGAAAGAAGTGAAATCATTAATCTCCCCCAACAAAAAACAAATGCTTATACCATTTTATATGAAAAAACCTAGTCCCTCAACCCAAAATGTGCTATAGTGTAATTTGACTTATTTTGCATTAGTCTTTTTTACGAGGAGGAACTTATATGGACGAAGGCTTGCCTTCAGTCGGTATTATCGCTTTTTTTGTCATTCTCATAATTGACTTCATGGTCCATGGATTTAGCATGGCACTGGACAGACTCAGCAAGGATGAGATTGAGAAAAAGAGCTCTGAAAACAAAGATAATATTAGCCGGAAATTACTGGAACTGCTCGATAGTGAGAACCAGTATCTCGAGGCCATGCAGAGCCTTGCAATCATCCTTAACATGGTGGCAGGTGCAGTAGTAGTCAGTCGCCTTGGTGATTTCTTTGTCACTGCATTTTCAATGGGGAATGGCAGATACGCAAGGACAATCGCAGAACTGATCACAGGTCTTGTTCTGACGATACTCATCATGTGCTTTGGAGTCATGATCCCCAGAAGACTGGCTGCAAGAAAACCTGAGCAGTGGGCCAGAACCTGTTATTATCCTGTTACTATCCTCAGGACTATCCTTTATCCGATCGTGGCATTATCCACCTGGTTGACAAAGGGCATACTGTTCCTTTGCGGAATCAGGGGCGATGACTACCTCAACGATGTCACAGAAGAAGAAATCAAGTCCATGGTATCAGAAGGACAGGAGCAGGGCGTTATCCAGGAGTCTGAGGCCGACATGATATCAAATATCTTCGAGTTTTCCGACAAGGAAGCCCAGGATATCATGACCAACAGAAATGCAATGGTGGCCATTGACGCCAACGTGAGCCTGAAAGAAGCCGTAAACTTCATGATGGACACCAACAACTCCAGATTTCCGGTTTATCTTGATGATATCGACCACATCATCGGAATCATGCACATCAGGGATGCCATGAAAAAGCTCTCGGATGCCACAGATTCAGACCTTCCCATCAGGAAGATCAAGGGACTGCTTCGTCAGCCCAAATTCGTTCCTGAGACCCGTAACATAGATTCTCTTTTCCACAGCATGCAGTCCAGCAAGACACAGATGGTTATCGTTATCGACGAGTACGGACAGACAGCAGGACTTGTAACTATGGAAGATATCCTCGAGGAGATCGTCGGCAATATCATGGATGAGTACGACGAAGACGAGAACTATGTAAAACCTACCAAGAATGCCGGGGAATTTACCGTGGATGGTAAGACCCCAATAGAAGTACTTGAGAAGAAGTTCAAGATGTCTTTTGAAAAGAGTGAGTTTGAGACCCTCAACGGATTCCTGATATCCAAGCTGGACAGGATCCCCGAGGCAGACGAGGACTTCGAAGTAACCGTGGATGGCTATAATTTCAAGATCCTTTCAGTCCAGAACCACATGGTCAGCAGCGCCCTTATGACGAAGCTCCCTGAGGAAGAGCAGGCTGAAGAGGAAAAAGAATCAGAAATAGCAAAAAAAGATATTAAGTAATACGAAAGGAAGTTTTTATGTCAGGACATTCAAAATTTGCAAACATCAAACACAAGAAAGAAAAGAATGATGCAGCAAAGGGTAAGATCTTTACAATCATCGGAAGAGAGCTTGCTGTAGCAGTTAAGGAGGGAGGTCCCGATCCTGCCAACAACTTTAAGCTTGCACAGGTAATTGCCAAGGCTAAGGCCAACAACATGCCTAACGACACCATCGAGCGTGGTATCAAGAAAGCTTCAGGCGCCGAGGGCAACGTTGATTACAAGACCATCACCTACGAAGGATATGGCCCTGGTGGAACAGCCATCATCGTAGAGGCTCTTACAGATAACCAGAACAGAACAGCATCCAACGTTAAGGCTGCATTTTCCAAGGGGAATGGAAATGTGGGAACACCAGGATGCGTATCATACATGTTTGACAACAAGGGTCAGATCCTTATCGACAAGGAAGAGTGCAGCACTTCTTCTGATGACCTTATGATGCTGGTTCTCGATGCCGGTGCTGACGACTTCAACGAGGAAGAGGACAGCTATGAGATCCTTACAACACCTGAGAATTTCCAGGCAGTTGTTGAGGCTCTTAACAAGGAGAACATTGCAACAGCTTCAGCTGAAGTTACAATGATTCCTCAGAACTACGTTGCAGTTACAGATCCTGAGAACGTTAAGTATCTCCAGAGAATCCTTGATCTTCTTGACGAGGACGACGACGTACAGGCTGTATATCACAACTGGGAAGAGCCGGAAGAATAATAAATTTAGACTATGGGGGGTTCTAAAAAATGAAACTGAAACGCACCGTACCTGCGGTATGTATATGGGTGGTATTTATAATATTCGATATTGTGATGATAGCCAGCTCCAGTTTCTTTTTAGACCTTTTTCCAAAGCCAAACAGACTGGCATATTCAATAATATTTACCATTCTTGGTGTTTTTGTGATGTCAGTTATAATGATCCTGGCAGGAAGATGCAGCGACGCGTTTGACGCATACTCCCTGCCGGGTAAAACGTCTTTCAGGATTACGTATCATATCGTTATCGCTCTTATTATAATTTCTTCAATCTGTTACAGAGTGCATCTGCTTGGAACAGCTTCTGCAAATATCACAGGCAAGATGAGTCTGTACGAGAATGCAATGGTTGGGGGAACGCCTCAGCCGGAGTATGACCTGTTATCTTTCGTTTATTCCGCAATACTCAGATTTATACTTCTTTTTACCGGCAACATAATTTCGGTGCCATTTTATTATCAGCTGGCATGCTTTGCGATATTTATGGTATGCGGCTTTATTACCGTCTATAAGCTCCTTGGCTATGCCGCAGCGTTTGTGTTCACAGCCTATGTGGCTTACATGCCTGTATTTACCCCTCACTTCACGGGACTGCTTCTTAGCACGGATTACCTGTTCATGGCCATGTTTGGCATTGAACTTCTGGCAGTAGCGCTTTTCCTCAGAGGCGCAAACAGAGGAATCTACACATCAAACGTATATATCCTCTGGTACCTGGTAGTGGGCATAGTAGTGGGCTTCATGGCCTATCTCGACGCAGGAACCATAATTATGATCCTGCCATTCCTTCTTGCTATTCTGGTGATGCACAAGAAGAACTTTAAAGACGAGGCAACCAGACTCCTCTGGGTAGTCTTTGCCGCTGTTGTAACCTTCACCGCCATGTTCTGCCAGGAGCAGGGCGTGATAATGGCCAACATAAGACTTGCCAACTGGGCATCTTACTACTTCCACAATCTCAACACCTTCAGCATGTTCTGGGCTTACACAGACTACAAAATCGTATACCTTATCACTGTGATAGTCATGAGCGGCGTTATCGTTGGCTTCTGGAAGAACCGCCACATTGAAAAGATATCTCCATGGCTTTTGTCCATGCTATTTATATTTGCAACCGTTCCCTTCATGGGACCCACCAGAATGAACACTCAGGTGTTCGTAACCGTATACTACGCCTTTATCCTTGGCTGCGTAGCCTCACTAATTACACTTCCGGCCGACGAAGGCGATGAGAACAAAATTCGCTATTCCGCTACGCCCGAAACCGGCACCACAACCGACGGTGTAGCATCTGTCCTCATTCCTGATTATGAGTTTGAAGCAGACGATGAAGACGAAGCCTCCGCTCAGTCAGAGTCTGAGGTAAAAGAGCTTGATCAGACCGTAACTGTAAGCGAAGAAGCAGCAGAAGAAGCAACAGAAAACGAAGAAGCTTCTGAGGCGGGTGAAGTTATGGAAGATGATCAGCCAGAAGAAGAGTACAGTACCGAATCTTCATCGGATACAGCTTCAGAAATTGCAGCACCTGAATCAGATCAGACATATGAATCCGAAACAGAGGAAGAACTAGAATCTGAGCCCGAAGAAGAATATGAGAACGACGTGGATTCTGAGACAACCTCCGAACCAGAAGAATCAGTATCCGAAGATGAACCCACGGACGACACTGAGCCAGAAACCACACACAATCCTGACGAAGCCCCTGCATGGGCTCCCAGAAAGCGCTACGTCCCCGAAGGCATGGTACTTCCTGAAGACGACGAAGACATGGACCAGACGCCCCGCATGAAGATGCCTTCCTTCACCGGCACAATTTCTCTTACCGCTACAGCCAAAGCAGTATCTGAAATCATCCAAAAGGAAGCTCAAAAGCAAGACGACACAGCTCCGTCCGAGACTGACTACGACTATAAAAATTACAGCTTCAACAAGAACGACACCCCTAAGAGCTTTTCTACTGACGACTTCGACGTAGACCTTCGCCCCGGTGATGACTTCGATATCTGACATATAACCAAAATAAACCACCCGAAAAGGAAACCACATGAGATTAGAAGACTTAACAGCATACGAAATAATTGAGAAACGCAGAATTGACGACCTCAATTCGGAAAGCTATCTGATAAGACATAAAAAGACAGGAGCACGAGTAGCTCTTTTGTCTAACGACGATAATAATAAGGTGTTCGCCATCGGCTTCCGCACTCCACCCAAGAACTCCACCGGCGTCGCCCACATAATCGAGCACACTGTCCTTTGCGGCTCCAAGGAATTCCCTGTTAAGGATCCCTTTGTCGAACTTGTTAAGGGCTCCCTCAACACCTTCCTTAACGCTATGACCTACCCGGATAAAACCGTGTATCCCGTAGCCAGCTGCAACGACACCGACTTCCAGAACCTGATGCACGTATATCTGGACGCTGTATTTTACCCAAACATCTACAGCACCGACAAAATTTTCCGCCAGGAAGGCTGGCACTACGAAATGGAAGACGAGCAGTCCGAGCTCACCATCAACGGCGTCGTTTATAACGAAATGAAAGGTGCATTCTCATCCGCCGATGACATGCTCGCAAGAGAGATCCAGAATTCTCTCTACCCCGATACCACCTACGGCATCGAATCCGGCGGTGATCCGGACGTGATCCCCGAGCTTACATACGAGGAATACCTGGACTTCCACAGAAGCTATTACCACCCATCCAACAGCTATATCTACCTCTACGGAGACATGGATATGGCCGAAAAACTTGATTATATCGACAGGGAGTACCTCTCAAAATACGACCACCTCGACGTTGACTCTGAAATTCATGATCAGAAAGCCTTCGACGAGCCCAGGAAGGTCGTAAAACCCTATCCAATACTCCCAGATGAAGATACATCCAAGAATACATATCTATCCTACAACTTCAGCGTCGGCTCAACCCTGGACAAAAAGGTATACATCGCCTTCGACATCCTCGACTACGCCCTCTGTTCCGCACCCGGAGCCCCCATCAAAAAGGCTCTCATCGACAAAGGCATCGGCCAGGACGTATACAGCGACTACGACAACGGCATCAAACAGCCTCTGTTTTCCATAGTTGCCAAGAACGCCGACGAGTCTCAGCTTGATGAGTTTGTATCAACCATCACCGAAGTCCTTGAGGAACAGGTTAAAAACGGCATCGACAAGAAGTCCCTTCTTGCAGGCCTTTCCTATGATGAATTCAAGTACAGAGAGGCAGATTTCGGAAGATATCCTAAAGGTCTTTTGTACGGTCTTCAGGTCCTCGACAGCTGGCTCTACGACGACTCCAAGCCCTGGATAAACGTTGAAGCCAACGAGACCTTCGCCGAACTCAAGAAGGAAGCAGAGGGCAGATACTTCGAAGACCTTGTTCAGAAGTACCTCCTCGACAACAACCACAAGAGCATCGTTGTCCTTCGCCCCGAGAAAGGCCTCACCGAGAAGAAAGACCAGGAGCTCAAGGACCGCCTCAAGAGCTACAGAGACTCACTTTCCGAAGAGGAGATCACGAGAATTGTTCGCGAGACAAAAGAGCTCAAGGACTACCAGGACGAGCCGGATGCTCCCGAGGACCTTGCCAAGATCCCGCTGCTTACTCTTGAAGATATGAAGAAAGAAGCAGACAAGTTCATCTACGAACTCAGATCTGCAGGGGATACGAAAGTTCTTTTCCATGACGTATTCACAAATGGAATTGCCTACATCAACTTCGTATTTGACCTGGAGAACATGGACGCAGAGTTTCTTCCATACGCATCTTCCCTCAAGAAGGCGCTTGGAATGCTAAACACCAAGAACTACGAGTACGGCGACCTCTACAACGAGATCAACATAAAGACCGGCGGCATCAGCGGATCCATCAGCACCTACACGGATTCCCAGGATGTGACCAGGTTCCAGACCAAGTTTGAGATCAGCGTCAAGGTACTTCACGACAACATGTCCTACGCTTTTGATCTGGTAAAAGAGATCGTGACCGCCACCATTTTTGACGACGTAAAGAGACTTCGTGAGATCTTCGGCGAACAGTACGCAAGACTTGCTTCAGACCTTGCCTCCGCAGGCCACCAGAGCGCAGCACTAAGGGCGATGTCCTACGTTTCACCTGCAGCCATGGTTTCAGATGGCGTCAGCGGCATCGGATATTTCAGACATCTTGAGGGCGTTAACAAGGCCCTGGAGACCGATGAGGGTGCTAAGGCATTTATAGATAAGTTAAAAGAGCTTTGCCGGCTGATCTTCAGACCTGAGAACCTCATGGTAGACATAACAGGCACAGAGAAGGAATATCAGGGCATCGAGGAAGAGACTAAGAAGTTTGTTACATCTCTTTACACCTGCGATGTTAAGAAGGGAAGTCTTAAGCTGGTTCCTGTTAAGAAGAATGAGGGCTTTAAGACTGCCGGCCAGGTACAGTACGTATGCAGAGCCGGAAACTTCGCTACAAACGGACTTAAGTACAACGGAGCACTTAGAGTTCTTAAGGTAATGATGGGCTACGACTACCTCTGGAAGTATATCAGAATCCAGGGAGGTGCCTACGGATGCATGAGCAGCTTTGCCAAGAACGGCGACAGTGCATTTGTTACCTACAGAGATCCTAACCTTCAGAACAGTATTGATGTGTTCGAGAAGGCCTCTGAATACCTAAGGAACTTTGATTCCGATGACAGAACCATACTTCAGTACATAATCGGAGCAATTTCCGATCTTGATACACCAAAGACTCCATCTGCCAAGGGAGCTTATGGACTTACCGCTTACCTCTGCAATGCCAGGATGGAGAATATCCAGAAGAACAGGGATCAGCTGCTTGGAACAAACAAGCAGACTATAAGAGATCTGGCTGACTACGTGGATGCTTTCATGTCCGATAACTGCCTTTGCGTAATCGGTTCAGCTGAAAAGATCCAGGAGAGCAGCGACCTGTTTGACAGTGTTTCACAGTTAGTTGAGAGATAAACTTTAAATAACTATGACAGATGCCTTAGAGGTGTCAAAAGGAGAGGTTATGCAAAAGGGTAAACTTAGAGTACTTGGAACTGCTGTAATTATGTCCATGGGTCTTTTGCTGAGCGCATGCGGATCCTCATCAAACTCGTCATATGAGAAGAGTGCTGCCGGGGGAGCTTATTCAGCTGATTATGCCGTGGCTGAGATGGCTTCAGAGGAAATGTACGACGAGGCCGGAGGAACCGGAGCCGCAGAGCAGGTTCAGGACACTTCCAGAAAGCTTATTAAGACAGTAAATCTGGAAACAGAGACCGAGAATCTGGACGAGACTGTATCAAATGTTGAGAGAAGGGTTACAGACCTTGGCGGCTACATCGAGGCCAGCAATATCTACAATGGCACAACTTACTCAGGATCTTCCTCAAGAAGTGCCAGCATCACTGCCAGGATACCTGCCTCAAACCTTGACTCCTTCGTTGAATCGGTTGAGGGTTACACAAACATCACAAGAAAGACTGTAAATGTTGATGACATTACCCTGTCATACGTGGATGTTGAGAGCCGCAGAAATTCCCTTCGCACAGAGGAAAAGAGACTTCTCGATATCATGGAGAATGCCGAGACAGTAGAAGACCTCATCACCATCGAGGACAAGCTCGCTGATGTAAGGTACGAGCTGGAGAGCATTGAGTCTCAGCTTAGAAGCTATGACAACAAGGTTGATTACAGCACCGTATACCTCGACATCGAAGAAGTGGTTAAATTCACTCCTGTTGAGAAGGAAGGCGCTCTCTCCAGAATGGGTCACGGCTTTATGGAGAGTCTTGAGGCTGTGGGCAATGCCATCGTTGAGTTCGTTGTATGGTTTGTTTCAAATATCCCTCAGATCGTATTCTTCATAATAATAATAGTAGTAATCGTATTTATCATTAAGAAGATAAGCTCTTCAAGCCAGAAGAGAAAGGCTAAAAAGATGCAGGCTTACTACCAGGGAATGGCTCAGAGCCAGATGGCTGCCCCTGTAAACCAGGCTCCTGTTAATCAGGCCCCTGTAAACCTGAATCCTGCAAATCAGCCCGCCAATACACCGGAAAAAGGAAATGATGGAAAACAATAATTTCAAGACAGGTTTTATAACCTTAATAGGGCGACCCAACGTTGGCAAGTCCACTCTGATGAACCACCTTATAGGTCAGAAGATCGCCATAACTTCCAACAAGCCCCAGACCACCAGGAACAGGATCATGACTGTCTACACCGACGATGAGGCTCAGATGATCTTTCTGGATACCCCCGGCATTCACGACACCAAGAACAAGCTGGGAGAGTACATGACCAAAGTTGCCAAGAGCACTCTGACAGAGGTTGACCTGGTGCTCTGGCTGGTGGAGCCCAGTACCTACATCGGCGAAGTGGAGAGATCCATAATCGAGGAACTCAAAGCTTCGAAAAAGCCCGTTATCCTGATCATCAACAAGATTGATACTGTTGATAAGGAGAGCCTCTCCAAGTTCGAGGAGGCTTATTGCAAGGAAATGGACTTTGCCAATGTGGTAAAGACCGCAGCTCTTAAGGGTACAAACATCGACGGAGTTATGGGGGCGATAAAAGCTCTTTTACCGGTTGGACCTCCATTCTATGACGAGGACACCATTACGGATCAGCCGGAGAGGCAGATCGTGGCTGAGATCATCAGGGAGAAAGCACTAAGGCTCCTTCAGGATGAGGTGCCTCATGGAATTGCAGTTACTGTAGAGACCATGAGGATGAGACAAAAGCCCGTGGCCAAGCCTGCGAAAAAGAGACATCAGCATCCCCCTAAAAAGAGCGCCCTGGAAAAACAGATGGCACAGATGGAAGATGTGGAGGATGGCCCGGTTGTCTTTTCGCTGGATGACATGGACGCGGACGAGCAGGCCTACGATCCCGATGGAATAATGGACATCGAGGCTACCGTAATCTGCGAGAGAGACTCCCATAAGGGTATCGTCATCGGCAAGGGCGGCGCCATGCTCAAGAGGATAGGCTCAGCGGCGAGAAAAGACATCGAGGAACTGGTGGGATGTCAGGTAAATTTACAGCTATTTGTCAAAGTCAGGAGAGACTGGCGTGACGACTCGCAGCAGATGAAGAATTTTGGTTATAATCCAAAGGATTTTAAATAGGAGTTTGTTATTCCTTATGGAAGATATTATCACCGTCAGAGGAATAGTCTTAAAACACAGCCCCAGCGGGGATTATGACTGGGTCGCTACAATATTTACCGCGCAGCGGGGCAAGATCACTGCCTTTGCCAGAAGCGCCAGAAAGCCCGGCGGTAGGCTGTCCGGATGTGTTGAACCCTTCTGCTTTGGAACATTCAAGCTCTTTGCGGGCAGGAATTCCTATACAATAGTAGAAGCGGATATCGAGAATTATTTTGAAGGCTTTCGGGGAGATCTTGAAGGTGCCTGCTATGGCACCTTTTTCCTTGAGATAGCGTCGTATTATACCAGGGAGAACATCGAGGATACTGAGCTTTTGAACCTGCTTTATATATCGCTTAGAGCTCTTTTAAAAGACTCTATACCAAATAAGCTGGTGCGATGCGTATATGAACTTCGAAGTCTTCAGATCGAGGGTGAATATCCCGGGGCTCCCACGGATATGGCTGTTTCGGATTCGGCCAGATATGCGCTGGAGCACATCGAGAATGCCCCTTTGGAGAAGCTCTATACCTTCCTTGTCAGCGATGAGGTGCTGGAGGAGCTTTGCAGGGTGACTAAACAGTATCGAAAGAGATTTATCGACAGAACTTTTAAGAGCATGGAAATGCTGGCCACCTTTGATGATGCGCTGTGATATGGGCGCTATTGAAAAAGAAAAATGATTTGATATAATTACTGTTATTGTGAGGTAAAGAGGTGGGAAATACAGCTAGTATTAAATCCGGAACCCGGATAAAAAGAATATCACTGGTTCTTGCGGCTCTTGGCATGTCTATATTTTGCCTTGGAGGCTGTGGCAAGGACGAGGCTAAGGTGTCCTCGATTTCCATTGATAAGGAAGGCAAGATCAGCAATGTGATCTACGAGGAGTTTAGCAAGGACTACTACAGCGCTGATGAGCTCAAGGTCATGACCGAGAATGAGCTTTTCGGATACAACACCGAGTATGATAATCCCAAGATCACTCTTGAGGAGGTCGAGGTGGTAGAGGAGGACGAGAGCTCTTTTGCCAAAGTATCCATGAACTATGCTACGGCATCAGACTACGCATACTTCAATCAGGTGACACTTTTCTATGGCACCGTTGAAGAGGCGAAAGAGGCTGGCTACAAGGTATCAACTTCCCTTGTTAACAGTAACGGGGAAAAGATCGAGTCTTCATATTTAGACGAGCACGCAGACAAACACATCATTATAACCAGCGAGAAATCAAACGTACAGGCTCCCTTCAATATTCAATACATGACACCGGGAGTTGAACTGTCAGGCAAAAAGGAAGCGAAGCTTACATCTGCTACAGATGAATATGTACAGCTCCTTCTTTCAAAATAAAGAACTATTTTACAGAGAGGAACATTTAAATATGGACAAATCAGCAAAGACAATGGACAAAATTGTAGCTCTGGCAAAGGCAAGAGGCTTTGTTTATCCCGGATCTGAGATCTACGGCGGACTGGCTAATACCTGGGACTACGGAAATCTGGGAGTAGAGTTCAAGAATAATGTCAAGAAGGCCTGGTGGCAGAAGTTCGTACAGGAGAGCCCCTACAATGTAGGTGTTGACTGTGCGATCCTTATGAACCCTCAGACATGGGTTGCTTCAGGGCATCTTGGCGGCTTCTCTGATCCTCTTATGGACTGCAAGGAGTGCCATGAGAGATTCAGAGCAGACAAGCTCATTGAGGACTTTGCTGCTGAGAACGGCATCACTCTTGAGTCATCTGTAGACGGATGGTCCCACGAGGAGATGGAGAAGTTCATTAACGATAACAACATCCCATGCCCTTCATGCGGCAAGCATGATTTCACAGGCATCAGGGAATTCAACCTCATGTTCAAGACCTTCCAGGGTGTAACTGAGGATGCCAAGGATACAGTATACCTTCGTCCTGAGACAGCACAGGGTATCTTCGTTAACTTCAAGAACGTACAGCGTACATCCCGCAAGAAGGTTCCTTTCGGAATCTGCCAGGTAGGTAAGAGCTTCCGTAACGAGATCACACCGGGTAACTTCACTTTCCGTACAAGAGAGTTTGAGCAGATGGAGCTTGAGTTCTTCTGCAAGCCCGGAACACAGACAGAGTGGTTTGAGTACTGGAGAAAATTCTGCTACGAGTGGCTGCTTTCTCTTGGAATCAAGGCTGAGAACCTTCGCCTTCGTGACCACGATCCTGAGGAGCTTTCATTCTACTCAGATCACACAACTGATATTGAGTATGCATTCCCATTCACAGACTGGGGCGAGCTCTGGGGTATTGCATCCAGAACCAACTATGACTTAACACGTCACCAGGAGACATCAGGTCAGTCTATGGACTACTTTGACGATGAGACCAACGAGAAGTACATTCCTTACGTTGTTGAGCCTTCACTTGGTGCTGACCGTGTTACTCTGGCATTCCTTTGCGAAGCTTACGATGAGGAGAACCTCGGAACAGAAGATAAGCCTGATATGAGAACAGTTCTTCGTTTCCATCCTGCAATCGCACCTGTAAAGATCGGTGTGCTTCCTCTTTCCAAGAAGCTCAATGAGGGCGCAGAGAAGATCTACGCTAAGCTTTCCAAGAAGTACAACTGCGAATTCGACGACAGAGGAAACATCGGAAAGAGATACCGCAGACAGGATGAGATCGGAACTCCTTTCTGCATCACATACGACTTTGATTCAGAGACAGACGGCAAGGTAACAGTAAGATTCAGGGATTCAATGGAGCAGGAGAGAATTGCCATTGATGAGTTGGAGGCATTCTTCGCCGATAAGTTCGAATTTTAGTGATATAGGGATTCAAGGTCGTGCATATATGTGCTTGCACTGATATATGCATGACTTTGAAGACCGAACATAAATGAGGAAAAAAGAATCACGAGGAATGAGTGATTCGATTTCCGAATTGATGTAGGATTGTGAGAGCGCTTTTTGCGGAGCAATCCGTATATCACTAATAATGTGTATTTTTGGAGGAATTATTTTATGAAGCAGTATACCGCTAACGAGCTTAGAAAAGCTTGGAAGGATTTCTATATTCAGAGAGGCCACGTTGACTGCGGCGCCGTATCACTGGTATCAGACGGCTCAACAGGTGTTATGTTCAACGTTGCCGGAATGCAGCCTCTTATGCCTTATCTTCTGGGCAAGAAGCACCCCATGGGAACAAGGCTCTGCAACGTTCAGGGCTGCGTTCGTACCAACGACATTGATTCAGTAGGCGACAAGAGCCACGGCACATTCTTTGAGATGATGGGCAGCTGGTCTCTTGGCGATTACTTCAAGAAGGAGCGTTGCCAGTGGAGCTATGAGCTCCTTACCGAGCTCTTCGGCTTTGATTCTGATCACCTTGCTGCAACAGTATTTGCAGGTGATGAGAACGCACCAAGAGATGAAGAGGGCGCCAAGTATCGTATCGAGTCAGGTTTCAAGCCTGAGAACATCTATTATCTTCCTGCAGAGGACAACTGGTGGGGCCTTGAATACGGACCCTGCGGCCCTGACAGCGAGATGTTCTATGTAAAGGACGTTCCGGATTGCGGTCCTGACTGTGGTCCCGGATGCCACTGCGGCAAGTACACAGAAATCGGTAACGACGTGTTCATGCAGTATGAGAAGCACCACGACGGCCATCTTACACCTCTTTCACAGAAGAACGTAGATACAGGCTGGGGCCTTGAGCGTATCCTTGCTTTCCTCAACGGTGTTGACGATGTTTACAAGATCGATCTTCACGCACCTGTTATCGCATATATCGCAAAAGAGAGCGGAGTAGCTTACGAGTCAGACGAGAAGACCACAAGATCAATGAGAATCCTTGCTGACCACACCCGTACAGCAGTAATGCTCATCGGCGACGAGAAGAAGCTCCTTCCTTCCAACACAGGAGCAGGCTACATTCTCAGAAGACTTATCCGCCGCGCTGTAAGACATGCCAGAACCCTTGGCCTTAACAAGGACCAGATCCTTGGCGTAGCAACAATCTACCTCGATGAGTATTCAGAGAGCTATGCCAACCTTGTAAAGAACCGTCAGTTCGTTCTTACAGAGCTCGAGAGAGAGATCACACGTTTCGAGTCCACTCTTGAGAACGGCATGAAGGAGTTCAAGAAGATCCTTGATAAGACTTCTTCAGAGGGCAAAAAAGAGATTTCAGGAAGTGATGCATTCTTCCTGTATGATACATTTGGATTCCCTGTTGAGCTCACCATCGAGCTTGCAGAGGAAGAGGGCTTTTCTGTTGATGAGAAGGGCTTTGCTTCTTCAATGGAGGAGCAGAAGCAGAAGGCAAGAGATAACCAGAACTTCTCTGCAAACCTCACAACAGGTGCAGGCGTATTCGATGGCCTTGACGAGTCCGTAACAACTGAGTTCGTAGGCTACACATCAACTGCCTGCGATGGCGAGGTTGTTGTCATTGCCGATGACAACGCTCTGGTAAAAGAGCTTTCGGCCGGAACTCAGGGAACCATCATCACAGACAAGACTCCTTTCTACGGAACCATGGGTGGACAGGTTGGAGATATCGGTGTTATCGAGTGCCAGTGCGGTGCTAAGTTTGAAGTCCTTGAGGCAATCCACGTTGCCGGCGGCAGAACAGCTCATGTTGGCCGCGTGGTTGAGGGAACCTTCAAGGTTGGCAGCAAGGTATCTCTTAAGGTTGACGTCGAAAACCGCGCTAAGACCTGCAGAAACCACAGTGCAACCCACCTTCTTCAGAAGGCACTGCGCGAGGTCCTTGGTGACCACGTTGAGCAGGCAGGTTCCTACCAGGATCCTGACAAGACCAGATTTGACTTCAGCCATCACCAGGCTATGACAGCCGAGGAGATCAAGAAGGTTGAGGATCTTGTTAATGCCAAGATCGCTGAGGCACTTCCTGTTGTCACAGAAGAGATGACCATGGAAGAGGCCAAGAAGACAGGCGCAATGGCCCTGTTTGGCGAGAAGTACGGCGACAGAGTAAGAGTAGTAAAGATGGGAGACTTCTCCATCGAGCTCTGCGGTGGTACACACGTATCCAACACAAGCCATGTAGGTATCTTCAAGATTGTTTCCGAGAGCGGAGTAGCAGCCGGCGTTCGCCGTATCGAGGCTCTCACAGGAAGCAATGCAAGAAATTATTATATCGATGTAGAGAACAGGCTTGATGAGGCAGCAAAGGTCCTCAAGACAAATCCTGCCGATGTTGCAGATCACATCAAAAAGCTCCAGGAAGAACTCAAGGCCCTTAAGAGCGAGAATGAATCCCTTAAGAGCAAAGAGGCTAAGGCAGCTCTCGGTGATGTAACAGATCAGGTCAGGGAAGTTAAGGGCGTTAAGCTCCTTGCTACAGCAATCAAGGGCGTAGACATGAACGGTCTTCGCGACCTTGGCGACCAGATGAAGGCCAAGCTTGGCGAGGGCGTAGTAGTCCTCATCTCAGAAGCAGATGGCAAGGTCAACCTTGTAACCATGGCAACAGACGGAGCTATGGCAAAGGGTGCCCACGCCGGAAATCTTGTAAAGGCAATCGCGCCCAAGGTTGGAGGCGGCGGAGGCGGACGTCCCAACATGGCCCAGGCCGGCGGCAAGAACCCTGCAGGCATCGCAGATGCCATTGCAGAGGCAGAAAAGGTTTTGGCAGAACAGATCAAGTAATTCAATTCGTCCATAGCAGAGTCTATTTAAGGGTTTGCTATGGACGTTTTTAACATTATGGAGAGTGTGTATGGGAACATCAGACAAGGTAAAAACTACTTCGGAAAAGAATGTTTATGGGGAAGACCTGAAAAAACTCCAGGCCAAAAAAAGCCGTATCCTAAGCAGGATCGGTGAGAAATACGTCTCACAGCACCGGGGAAAAGACATGACGGGGACGGAATATGAAGAGCTCTTTGGGCAGCTTTCAGAAGTCGAAAGACAGATAGAGGACATTCTGGAGGAAAAAACCGATGAAGCACTGGATGGTCCGTCTGAGGAGAAGCTCTTAAGACAGAGGATCATTTTTTCCTGTGTTCTTCTTTTTATGCTGGTCTGTCTTGGGGTGGCAATAGCTCTTGTGGGGCAGAGTACAAAGCCACGGGTGGTGAAAGCGCCGGCGACTGAGCAGACCGGTGATCCGGCTAAAGAGCCTGAAACTCCTGTGCAGGAGGTTGTGATCTCCAGGGAGGAACAACGATCTGCTTTTGCCGTAGCGCCGGATAATGTTGCAGATTATGGTAATGTACAGGTTCTTACTCCCGGCAAATATGTCCAGTATCAGTCGGAAATAGAAGGCTTCTCCTTTGGATATCCATCAGACATATTTAACGATGTGGATGTGGTGGAGCTTAAGGAGAACGGAGCATATGGAAGGATAGCACGCCAGATAACTTTCTCAGCGTCTGACGGTGCCAGGGCAGTCTTTACCGTCTATGATAATCTCACTACTGCTCAGGGGAGTAATATTGAGGTCATAACAAGAGAGGTTTTAAATGCCGAGAAGGCGTCACTGTTTACGCCTGTTATGAAGTCCTATGGAGTATCCGGGGAAAACGGTTATGGAACAGTCATACTTACAGCTTATGCCGACAGCAGCGCAAATGCTGACTGCGTCTATGATCTGTGCAGGGTGGGGGCTGACAGGATCCTTCAGATGAAGCTTATCTATCCCAGGCCAATCAATGAGGAAGAGGACAGACAGAAGGCATTCTATGTGAATACCATGTACAACCTCTGCGGATTTGGCACTGCAGGAGTAAAAGAGCCTGAGAGCTATAAGGCTTTTGTTGCTGAGAAATATACTGAGTTTACTCTGTCTGGCTCCCAGAAGAGAATATTCTGGGATATCATGGATAACATGGTGACAAGCAGGAAAACCTATGAGGCCAATCGTATGCAGGTGACTGTCCCTGTGGGAAGTACGAAGGAAATTGCCGGCAAGCTTTCTGAGGACAGGCTTCTTTTGCAGATGTATCTTCAGGCCGGACTCAGTAAGGACAGCGATAACATTGACTCTGAAGTCTATGCCTGTGCAGTGGACTATGGCAAAAGCGGCTCAACGCTGTTCTATAGAAAAGAACTCGGAGAGAGTGAATTCGAGCAGTACCGCAGCAGAGCCTATGGTGAGAAGAGTGTTCTGAGTGGCTCTCTTGACTATGCGAGAACCTTCTACAGGGATATGTTTGATCTTGAGCTTGATACCGGACGTTTGAAACAGGATAATCAGGCGGTGATACCGGGAGAGTTTGCATATCTTCTCTATAGCAGAGACTATGATGATCTTGTGTATCTGACAGGTACCGGAGTCAAGAGCAGAGTTGATGGCCCTGATGACTGGGACTACAACAGTGAACTGGACTGTTTCGACTACCACATGGGCCCGGTGTATGAGCTTACTGAGCCCACTGACACCTGGGAGCAGAAGAGGGATGCCATAGATCCCGGCAATGGTATCTATGTAGTGCACCTTCGTCCTTATAGCAATAATTCTCTTGGATTCAGGATACTTGGTATCGAGAGAGTTGAATAATAGAAAAGTACATGAAAAAATATTAAAATACCCTCTTGACGTACACTTATGTTTATGTAATAATATGTGATGTTATGTGAGCCTGAAGACTCAAAGCATAGCAAATAACCCAATCAGTCATGTACCTGAAGGGACTGAAGGGAGGGTAAGAGTAGAGATGTCAACAGTAGTAGTAAAAGAAAACGAGACTTTGGATAGCGCACTGCGTCGTTTTAAGAGAAGTTGCGCCAAGGCTGGTATCCAGCAGGAAATCCGTAAGAGAGAGCACTACGAGAAGCCTAGCGTAAGACGCAAGAAGAAGTCTGAGGCAGCAAGAAAGCGCAAATATAACTAAATCAATTAAAAGGTCCCTGGTGTATTGCCGGGGACTTTTTTGTAACGGAAATTATAAAGTTTATGTGGATTATTGTACTGGCTATAATTGCATTATTGCTTATAATAGTACTTGCTGTAAGCTATCACGACACTCATAACTTTGTAGTAAGAGAGTATGAGGTTGAGACTGATAAGCTCCGGCAGGATTATACTTATGTGTTCCTTTCGGATCTTCACGGATATGTTTACGGAGATAGCAACGAGCGGCTGATAAATGCTATAGATGATATAGGGCCTGACGCGATCCTCTGCGCAGGAGATATGATCACAGCATCCAAGACCAGTAAAAATGTTCAGATAGATGCAGGCCTTAAACTTCTCGAGAACCTGGCATCTCGATACCCCGTTTATACAGCCAGCGGCAACCACGAGGAGAAGATCAAGACCTATAAGACTGCATACGGCAATCTGTATGACAGGTATAAAAGCAGGCTGACAAGAATCGGTGTAAAATATCTTGAGAACAGTTCCATCACGCTCCCTGATGCCGGCATCAGGATAACAGGTCTTAACCTGAGCCTGGACTATTTCAAAAAGATCATCCAGAGGAAGATGGAAGACGATCTTCTTGATGACATGCTGGGCAAGATCAGCAGCAAAGAGCGGGAAAACTTTCAGATCCTGATTGCTCATAATCCGATCTATTTCAAGAACTATGCAGAGTGGGGAGCAGACCTTGTTGTTTCAGGTCACGTCCACGGCGGAATCGTAAGACTTCCCCTTATCGGAGGAGTTATATCTCCGGCGATAGCTCTTTTCCCAAAATACGATGGCGGTAAATATGAGCAAAACGGCAGCACCATGGTGCTGAGCAGAGGCCTGGGCACCCACACCATTCACGTAAGAGTGTTCAACCCGGGAGAAGTCTGCGTAATAAGAGTAAGAGGAAAAAAGAATGTCACTTGAGGTTAAGCTTCAGGTCTTCGAAGGTCCGTTAGATCTTTTGATGCACCTGATAGACAAGAATCAGATCGATATATATGATATTCCTATCGTCACCATAACCGAACAGTATCTGGCGTACATAAATGCCATGCAGCGGGAGGATATGGACGTTACCAGTGAATTCCTGGTAATGGCGGCCACACTCATTGATATCAAGTGCAAGATGCTTCTGCCCAAGGAGGTCAATGAGGAAGGCGAGGAAGAGGATCCGAGAGCTGAGCTGGTTGAGAAGCTCCTTGAGTACAAGATGTACAAATACATGGCCTACGAGCTTAAGGATATGCAGATGGCCGCCGACCTTCAGTGGTTTCGGGCAAAAGACCTGCCACAGGAAGTCAAGGACTATGAGATGCCAATAGACTTTTCAGATCTCATCGGCGATACAACTTTGAGTAAGCTTAATACAATCTTCCAGGATCTTTTAAAGAGACAGGAAGACAAGGTGGACCCTATCAGAAGTAAGTTCGGAAATATCGAGAAGGAAGAGGTGGACATGGATGCCAAGACCCTCTATATCAGGGCGTATATCCGTGAACACAAGACCTTCAGCTTTAAACAGCTTCTGGAAAAACAGCACTCCAAGACGGAGATAATCGTAACTTTCCTGGTTGTGCTTGAGGAAATGAAGCTGGGCGAGATAGAAATAGAGCAGGAAACTACATTTGGGGATATCATCATAACCTCAAGAAAGGCAAGCTAAGATGACAAAGGAACAAGGAGCAGCCATAGTAGAGGCCATTCTTTTTACTATGGGCGATTCGGTTGATATAAGCCAGCTGGCCAAGGCTATGGAGGCGGAGCCCAAGGCGATAAAGGGGTATATACAGTACTTAAAAGAAAAATACGAGAAGTCCGACAGCGGAATCGGCATAATCGAGCTGGATAAGGCTGTTCAGCTCTGCACCAAAAAGGAGATGTACGAGTATCTGGTCAAGATAGCCAAGGCTCCCAAGAAGGCAGTGCTTACGGACTCTCTTATGGAGACACTTTCCATAATAGCTTACAAGCAGCCCATAACAAGGCTTGAAGTGGAGAAGATAAGAGGCGTCAACTCCGACCACGCCGTAAACAGACTGGTGGAGTTCGGACTGGTTCAGGAGCTGGGAAGACTTGATGCTCCGGGAAGACCTCTTTTGTTCGGAACTACAGAGGAGTTTTTGAGGAGCTTCGGAGTGCGTTCCATCGAGGAACTTCCTGCTATCGGGACGGTTCAGGTGGAGGAGTTCAAGGCCCAGGCAGAAGAGGAAGTTAACCTTAAGCTGGATATCTGAAAACGATAATATAAATATTGTCTAAAATGCGGGTGAGAATGTGAATTTTTTGGCATTCTCCCCTTTTTTTTGCGGACTTTTATGGTATACTATACTGTGACTAAAGTTGCGGAATTTAGGCATAAAAATATATTCATGGAGGTAAACAAATGAGTAGTTCTTCACAAGCGAGTCAGAGAATCAATTCTTTGCTCGATGAAAACAGTTTCGTTGAAATTGGCGCACTTGTGACCGCAAGAAGCACAGATTTCAATCTGAAACAGGAAGAGACACCATCAGACGGCGTTGTGACCGGATATGGTGTTATTGACGGTAATCTGGTGTATGTATACAGCCAGGATGCGTCAGTACTTGGCGGATCTATCGGCGAGATGCATGCTAAGAAGATCGTTCGCCTTTACGACCTGGCAATAAAGACCGGATCCCCTGTTATCGGACTCATCGATTCAACAGGTCTTCGTCTTCAGGAGGGTACAGATGCCCTTAATGCATTCGGAGAGATCTATCTTAAGCAGGTGGAGGCATCCGGAGTAGTTCCTCAGATTACTGCAGTCTTTGGAACATGTGGTGGAGGACTTGCTCTTATACCTTCTATCACCGACTTCACATTTATGGAGGGCGATAAAGGTAAGCTCTTTGTAAATTCACCTAACGTTCTTGAGGGTAACTACAAAGAGAAGCTTGATACATCAAGCGCCAAGTGGCAGAGCAGCGAGAGCGGAAATGTTGACGTTGTTGCTGACGAGGCTTCTATCTATGCTCAGATCAGAGAGCTGGTTTCACTTCTTCCTTCCAACAACGAGGATGGAGACTCCTACGAGGAGTGCACAGACGACCTCAACAGAGCATGCGAGAATCTTGACGGATTCACAGCAGATCCAGCTCTTATCGCAGGTCAGATCTCTGACAACGGCATTTTCTTTGAGACCAAGAGAGATTATGCAAAAGAGATGGTTACAGGATTCATCAGACTCAACGGCGCTACTGTTGGTCTTGTTGGAAACCGCACAGCCATCTTTGATGAGAACGGTAAGGAAGCAGATAAGTTTGATGACAAGCTCACAGCTCATGCATGCAACAAGGCTGCAGAGTTCATCAATTTCTGTGATGCTTTTGATATTCCTGTTCTTACACTTACAAATGCTACAGGCTTTGGCTCATCAATGTGCGATGAGAAGCACGTTGCAAAGGCTGCCGGCAAGCTTGTATTTGCTCTTGCAAATGCAACAGTACCCAAGGTTAACCTGGTTACAGGAAAGGCTTTTGGAAGCGCATATGTAGTAATGAACTCCAAGGCTCTTGGAGCAGACGTAACAATCAGCTGGCCTGATGCTCAGATCGGAACAATGGATGCCAATATCGCAGCCAAGATCATCTGCAGCGGCAAGGATGCAGACACTGTATCCAAGACAGCTGCTGATTATGCTGCACTTCAGAACAACGTTAAGAGCGCAGCTGCAAGAGGTTATGTAGATGAGATCATCGAACCCGCTGACACAAGAAAATATGTTGTTGGCGCATTCGAGATGCTTTTTACAAAGAGGGATGAGCGTCCTGCTAAGAAACACGGCACAGTTTAATGAAGGGAGCACTCGAAATGAAGCATAAAATACTTGTTTTGGGGCTTGTTGTCAGCTGCCTTCTTGGACTTACAGCCTGCGGCAGTGAGATTTCATACAACACAGTAGAGGGAAGCCGATATAACCCCCAGAAATTCACCAATGAATTCATATCAGATTATGCGAAGATATTTGAGGACCAGCTGTTTGAGAAATGGTATCTTGAAGGCGTAACACCTGATAACTTTGAGCAGAAGGAATACTTCGATGTTGCCTCCAGTTATTCAGATTCAGGTACCGTTACTTATGACGATGAGTTCTATGAGACCTGCAGATCCGGATATGAGAGCTGGTACAAGGCCATCAACGATATTGGATTTAATTCCAAGGAAACCCTGGCAACAGATGTAAACATAACAGAGACAACCTACTACATCAACAAAGAAGGTGTACTGGTTGTTGATGCTACAATCCAGGGAACCAAGCACTCAGCTCTTTTGGAAATGTATCTCAAGAATACAGCTCTTCCGTCAGATATCGGCGTAACAGTTAACAAAAGCAATTCAGAAAAGCTTGAGAATGCCGGACTTAACACCCTTCTCGGAATGGGAATGGCATTCGCTATACTTATCATTATTTCTCTTATTATTTCATTGTTCCCGCTCTTATTTGGTTCGGGCAGAAAGAAGAAGGAGAGTGATAAGGAAATTGCCGAAAAGGCAATGGAGAACACAATCACTCAGATTGCTGACAAAGAGGACCTTTCCTCTGATGCAGAGCTGGTTGCAGTTATTGCAGCAGCCATCGCAGCATATGAGGGCAGTGCTTCTACTGACGGATTTACAGTAAGATCCATCAGAAAAGTTAATTCAAAATGGAAGAATAACAGATAAGCTAAGGGCTTTGAAAGGAGAAACAATGAAGAACTATACAATAACCGTTAATGGAAACGTATATGAAGTAACAGTAGAGGAAGGCGCTTCAACAGGCGCAGCACCAGCAGCAAGAGCAGCAGCCCCTGCACCTAAGGCTCCTGCAGCTCCTGCCAAGAAGGCAAGCGCAGGCGCAGGTTCCGTTAAGATCGAGGCCGGTGCAGCTGGAAAGGTTCTCAGAATCGATGCAAGCGTTGGACAGGCAGTTAAGAAGGGTGACACAGTTATCACTCTTGAGTCAATGAAGATGGAGATCCCTATGGTAGCTCCTTCAGACGGAACAGTAGCAAGTATTGATGTTGCTGCAGGCGATGCTGTTGAGGCAGGAAGGGTTCTTGCAACTCTTAACTGATACAGTCAGAGAAACTTTAGTTTGAAAAAACAGAAAGAGGATACGAATGGATTACATAGTTAATACATTATCTAATCTCTGGCAACAGACAGCATTTACAACAATGGAACCCGGCAACTATATCATGGTCGTGGTTGCACTTGTTTTCCTGTATCTTGCAATTGCCAAGGGATTTGAACCATTGCTCCTGGTACCGATTTCTTTCGGTATGCTTTTGGTTAATATTTATCCTGAAATTATGGCAGAGCCGGCAAACGGAGCAGCCGGTGGACTTCTCCATTATTTCTATATTCTGGATGAGTGGGCAATTCTTCCTTCACTTATTTTCATGGGTGTAGGAGCTATGACAGACTTTGGTCCCCTTATCGCTAACCCTATCAGCTTCCTTATGGGTGCTGGTGCACAGTTTGGTATTTTCTCAGCTTACTTCATGGCCATTGCCTTTGGCTTCAATGACCAGCAGGCAGCTGCAGTATCAATCATCGGTGGAGCAGATGGACCTACATCTATCTTCCTTGCATCCAAGCTCCATCAGACTTCAATCTTAGGACCTATTGCCGTTGCAGCTTATTCCTACATGGCTCTGGTTCCTATGATTCAGCCACCTATTATGAAGCTCCTTACAACACAGAAGGAGAGAACCATCAGAATGCAGCAGCTTCGTGAAGTTTCCAAGCTGGAGAAGATTCTTTTCCCTGTTATCGTTACAATCGTTGTAAGCATGATCCTTCCTACAACAGCACCTCTTATCGGTATGCTAATGCTGGGTAACCTCTTCAGAGAGTCCGGTGTTGTTCGTCAGCTTCAGGAAACAGCTTCTAATGCTCTTATGTACATCGTTGTTATCCTTCTTGGTACATCCGTTGGTGCAACAACTAGTGCTGAGGCATTCCTTAACAAAACAACACTTATCATCGTTGTACTTGGTCTTATTGCCTTTGCATTTGGTACTGCGGCAGGATGTCTTTTAGGTAAGCTCCTGTGCTTTGTTACCGGAGGCAAGATAAATCCGCTGATCGGTTCAGCGGGTGTTTCAGCCGTTCCTATGGCTGCCCGTGTATCCCAGAAGGTTGGTGCAGAGTATGATCCGTCCAACTTCCTGCTCATGCATGCGATGGGACCTAACGTTGCCGGAGTAATCGGTACCGCCGTAGTTGCAGGTACGTTCATGGCAGTCTTCGGCGTATAAGCTTTAAGAATAATTATCTTAGAAAGGATAAAAGATATGGCAGAATTAGAGAAAAAACCAGTTCGCATAAATGAGACCGTACTTCGTGATGCTCATCAGTCTCTTATCGCAACCAGAATGCCTACTGAGATCATGCTTCCTATCATCGAGACAATGGACAAGGTTGGATATAATGCTGTTGAGTGCTGGGGCGGTGCTACATTTGATGCTGCAATGAGATTCCTTAAGGAAGATCCATGGGAGAGACTTCGCAAGCTTCGTGACGGCTTCAAGAACACCAAGCTTCAGATGCTCCTTCGTGGACAGAACATCCTTGGTTATAAGCACTATCCTGATGACGTTGTAGAGTACTTCGTTCAGAAGTCAATCGCCAACGGTATCGATAACATCCGTATATTTGACTGTCTTAACGACCTTAGAAACCTTGAGGCTTCTGTTAAGGCTACAAAGAAAGAGGGCGGACACGCTCAGATCGCTCTTGCATATACCCTCGGTGATGCATACACTATGGATTACTGGATGAATATTGCAAAAGACATCGAGAACATGGGTGCAGATTCTATCTGTATCAAGGATATGGCAGGCCTTCTTCTTCCTTACGAGGCAGAAAAGCTTGTTAAGGCTCTTAAGAGCGCTACAAAGCTTCCTATTGACCTTCACACACACTACACCTCAGGTGTTGCCAGCATGACATACATGAAGGCAGCTGAGGCAGGTGTTGATATCATCGACTGCGCTATTTCACCATTTGCCCTTGGAACATCACAGCCTGCTACAGAGGTTATGGTTGAGGCCTTCAGGGGACAGTCTTTCGACACAGGACTTGATCAGAAGCTTCTTGCCAAGATCGCTGATTACTTCAGACCATACAGAGAAGAGTGTCTTGCCAGCGGACTTATGGATCCTAAGGTTCTTGGTGTTAACATCAAGACTCTTATGTATCAGGTTCCCGGCGGTATGCTTTCCAACATGGTTAGCCAGCTCAAGGAACAGAATGCAAGCGATAAGTACGATACAGTGCTTGAGGAAATCCCTCAGGTTCGTAAGGACTTCGGTGAGCCACCTCTTGTAACACCTTCTTCACAGATCGTTGGTACACAGGCTGTTATGAACGTTCTTATGGGTGAGAGATACAAGGTTGCTACTGACCAGACCAAGGATCTTCTTGCCGGTGAGTATGGTAAGACCATTAAGCCTTTCAATCCTGAAGTTCAGAAGAAGATCATCGGTGACAGAGAGGTTATTACCTGCAGACCTGCAGATAAACTCGAGCCCGGACTTCCTAAGTTCGAGAAAGAGGTTGAGCAGTGGAAGCAGCAGGATGAGGACGTACTCTCATACGCTCTGTTCCCACAGGTTGCAACAGACTTCTTCAAGTATCGCTTAGCTCAGCAGGAGAAGGTAGATGTAAGTGCTGCTGATACCAAGAACGGTGCTTACCCAGTGTGATAATCACATTTAATTTAAATAATTCGTTAACCACCCCATTTTATGGGGTGGTTTTCTTTTTTTTAACACATTTTTTATCATAAAGATGATAAAATATTAATATGGATGACTATAGACGACATAGACAGACTAAAAAAACCGTAGAAATAGGGGAGAAGCAGCCAAGGGAACTTAGAAAAGCCGAAGTAGGACGACAGCTCCTGGCTCTTAACGAAGTGAACGGCTACAGGGTAAGACCCGGCTTCTACAACATCAATGGCGCCACCATGCTCACAGATGGCGTTAATTTTACTGCCTATTCCAACGGTGCTACTTCCATAACACTCCTTCTCTTCAACAGAGGAGAAAGCAGACCATTTGCACAGCTACCTTTCCCTGAGAGCTACAGGATAGGAAAGGTCTATTCAATGATCGTCTTTGGCCTGGATATTGAGAATCTTGAGTATTCTTACAGTGTTGACGGTCCCTGGGATCCGGAAAAAGGTCTTTTGTTCGACAAAAATCACCTCCTGCTGGATCCGTTTGCAAAAGCCGTATCCGGACAGAGAATATGGGGCCAGAACCCCAATAAAGACGGATCATACAGAGCAAGGGTCGTAAGGGATAATTTCGAGTGGAACACCACCAATAGCCTTGGAATCCCCATGTGCGACTCAGTAATCTACGAGATGCATGTAAGGGGCTTTACCATGGACCCATCCTCAGGGGTTAAGTTCAGGGGAACCTTTGAGGGAATAAAGGAGAAGGTTGATTACTTAAAGAGACTTGGCGTAACAGCAGTTGAGCTGATGCCGATCTTTGAGTTTGACGAAACCAGAGACAAGAGGGAAGTAAACGGAAAGACTCTTTTGGACTACTGGGGATATAACACCATCAGCTTTTTTGCACCAAACACAAGCTACGCCTCCCAGAGCGAGTACAACAAGGAGGGCGTTGAGCTCAAGCATATGATAAAGACCCTTAAGGATAACGGAATTGAGGTTATCCTTGATGTTGTGTTCAATCACACAGCTGAGGGCAACGAGAATGGACCATTCATTTCCTTTAAGGGGTTTGATAACAATATTTACTACCTGCTTACACCTTATGGTCAGTACTATAACTTCAGCGGTTGCGGCAATACCATGAACTGTAACCACCCGATGGTTCAGGAATTCATCGTAGAGTGCCTCAGGTACTGGGTTGAAGAGTACAGAGTTGACGGATTCAGATTTGATCTTGCAAGTATTCTTGGAAGAGACCAGGATGGTGCGCCTATGGAGAAGCCGCCGCTTATTCAGAGACTTGCTTACGACCCGATTCTGGGTAACGTCAAACTGATCGCTGAGGCATGGGATGCAGGCGGAATGTACCAGGTAGGTAATTTCCCGGCCTGGAAGAGATGGGCTGAGTGGAATGGCAAATACCGCGACGACATCAGGTCATACCTTAAGGGCGATATCTGGTCAGCGCCGGAAGCTGTAAAGAGAATCACCGGATCAATGGACCTCTATGGCGGATCATACCTGGGCTATGACTCATCGGTAAACTTTATTACCTGTCACGACGGTTTTACTCTCCACGACCTTTATTCTTACAACAACAAGCACAACGAGGATAACGGCTGGAACAATACAGACGGAGCCAACGACAACAGAAGCTGGAACTGCGGAGAAGAGGGCGAAACTACAAATCCTGAGGTTAATGACCTTAGATTCAGGATGATGAGGAATGCCATAACTGTGCTTATGTGCAGCCGCGGAACTCCAATGATCTACGCCGGAGACGAGTTTGGAAATACACAGTTTGGCAATAACAACGCCTACTGTCAGGACAACGAGATATCCTGGCTGGACTGGACTCTTTTAGAGAAGAACAAGAGCTTTTTTGACTTCTACCGCAACATGATCCAGTTCAGAAGAAAGCATCCCTGCATCAGAAAAGAGTTAAAGCCCGCCCAGTGCGGCTATCCATCAATTTCAGTCCACACCGAGAACCCTGATCACGGCAACATCACCAAGGATTCAAGGGTTATCTGTGTACGGTTTGCAGGTTTCGTCCAGAGGAAAGGCCATGACGACGTGGTCTATATTGCGATAAATGCATTCTGGGAGGACATTCAGATCATGCTTCCGATTCCTCCTGAAGGCGCGTACTGGTCGCTGTGCGTTGATACCGGAGATGAGAGCGGCAAGTATTTTTACAACAGGCCAAAGCCAATGACATGGCGTAACAAGACCCTCAAAGCAAGAAGTGTCAGCGTATTCATAGCATCTTACGGAGCTGAATATGGCAACTGATGATGTAAATGAAAAGGGCAATTTCGTAGTCGGCGGATACCAGTTTGTATCAGAGAACGATGCCCAGAAGGCTGCCATGGACCTGTCAAAGATAAAGATCCTGGAGGCCAGAGTAAAGGCCAGCAGGCCAAACGACATCAAAGCAGTTTACGAAAAAGCCATAGAAAACAAAATATTCAAGACCCCGGTGGGCTGGGGCTATCTGGTAGGGCTAAGGACCAAGCTTCTGGAGAGCGGATTTACAGAAGATGACCTGATCCCTATCCCTTTGAATGTCTCAATGACAAGACACTCTGCCCTGGAGGGACTTAACGTCAAGCAGCGGATCATCCCCGCAGAGCCAAAGCAGAAAACACCTTTCCTGATGATCTTTTCACTCGTAATGAATGTTGTATTGCTGATACTTGTGGGACTTATGTTCTACGTGGCCGCCACCAGTGAGAGCGACAACATCATCAATTACAGGACCAACATAACGAACCGCTATTCTGCCTGGGAGCAGGACCTCACCGACAGGGAAAGAGCTGTACGAGAAGCTGAAAAAAAGCTTGGCATAGAGGACACTTCGGACTATTATGGGAATACAGACTGAAGTTAAACAGGAGGGTTCTATTTGTGGACGATCTAAAGATATTAGTAGTAGATGATGAGAGCAGAATGAGAAAGCTGGTAAAAGACTTTTTGACCAAGGACGGCTATATCGTCCGTGAGGCAGAGGATGGCCAGCAGGCTCTTGATATTTTCTATTCAGATAAAGACATAGCGCTTATTATTCTGGATGTAATGATGCCAAAGAGAGACGGCTGGGAGGTCTGCAGGGAAATCAGAACAAATTCCAAAGTGCCGATCATTATGCTTACGGCCAAAGCTGAAGAGAGAGATGAGCTTCTTGGCTTTGAGCTGGGCGTTGATGAGTATATTTCCAAGCCCTTCAGTCCTAAGATCCTGGCAGCCAGAGTTTCTGCAATCCTTAGAAGAACAGGTCAGGCAACTCCGGGCAATCAGATCATGGAGATTGGCGGAATCACAGTAAATAAAGTGGCTCACAGCGTAGAAGTGGACGGAAGAGAGGTAGAGCTCAGCTACAAGGAGTTTGAGCTTTTGTCGTACTTCTTTGAGAACAAGGGAGTAGCTCTTTCCCGTGAAAAGATACTTAACAACGTCTGGAACTATGACTACTTTGGAGATGCAAGGACCATTGATACCCATGTAAAGAAGCTCAGAGGCAAGCTCGGTGACAAGGGAGAACTTATTAAGACCATCTGGGGTATGGGCTATAAATTTGATGCATGATCATTACCAATTAATTGAAGCCGTGGGGAGATACCACAGTTGCATATAGGTGCTTCTGTGGGTATTACCCTGTTGGCTTCTTTTTTTGTTTAAGGATTAAGAAGAAAGGAGAATCCTGATGAAACGAAAGTCTATTCAGATATGGATGACGCAGTGCTTTGTTGTCATCATAATTCTCCTTGTCATATTGTCTGCAATATCAAATCTTCGAGAGACATTCACTTTGAACTCAAGAGAGCTTGAAGCTGAAGCACGTGCTGTTGCAAATAACGTAAGGAGCCTTCTGGATTCAGAATTTCAACTTGAGAATATTACTTCAACTGAAGATAAGGATTTTATTGCATTTCAAGGTGTCTTAAAGCAGTTTTGCAAGACATCTCAAATGGAATATATATACATTTATACCCTGGACGAAGATGCATCCAATAGAAACTTCATATTATGTGCAGCTTTAGAAGATTTCAATGATGAAACTGCTCTGAATGAGTATTCTATGACGGCAATAAAAGTCGGCGCACTGTTTCCTATAGAAGAAGACTATCTTGATGGCACATGGGACTATACGCAGAATTCGACCGGCATGTGGAACGGGGATACTATAGTGTGGACATTCCCATACAGGGACCCGTATGGAGCATGTGATGCTTTTGTCGGAATGAATTATGATGCACCGCAGTTTGTGACCGATGTACTGACCAGGTTTCTTAAGTACATGATTCCTCAGGTGCTGCTCACAATAGTATGTATGCTGTTTATGCTGAGAATGATGCATTATCGAATAGTTATACCCATCAATGAAATTTCTCAGAAGATGCAGCTCTTTTCCAAGGACAGTACAAAAAAATTGGAACCACTTAATATTCCCAAAGGAGACGAGATAGGAGATATTGCAGATTCCTTTGAGAAAATGACAGAAGACATCAGTACGTATGTCAATAACATTGAGACTCTCACAAGAGATAAGCTTGAAACAGATGTGCAGCTGGGAATAGCCCGCCGTATTCAGTACGGACTTGTACCGGAAAAAATGAACCTTGAGGGCAACGGCTTTTTTATCAGCGCAATGACACGTCCAGCCAAGGCTGTAGGTGGTGATTTTTACGACTGCTTCAGGCGGAATGACGGAAATGTATGCATAGTAATGGGTGATGTTTCCGGTAAAGGAATCACTGCGGCGATTTTTATGTCCATGATGAAGACCAGCATAAGGGAAAAGATGCTTGTTGGACAAAGTCCTTCTGACGCGCTTAACAGGACTAACGATGAGCTTTGCCAGCGAAATCCTGAGAACTTTTTTATTACAGTATTTGCAGCAGTGCTGGATCTTAGTACAGGAGAGCTGTGTTATTCCAATGCAGGTCACACATCACCGATCATAATAAAAAAGCAGTCGGAGTATCTTGAAATTGATAGCGGTGTTGCGCTGGGAATTGATGAGGATGCCGACCTGACTGACTATTACCTTAAGCTCGAACCCGGTGAAGGTATCGTGCTCTACACCGATGGAGCTACAGACACCATTAACACCAAAAAGGAGTTCTTTGGCAAGGAGAGACTGCTCGATACCGTTAAGAATTTCAGTGCTGACAGCACTACGGAAAAAGAGCTTACACCATCAGGCAAACTGGTCAACGCTCTGGATAACGCAATAACAGAGTTTAGCGAAGGGATGGAAGCCTTTGATGATACCGCAATATTGGTACTGATATACAGAAAAACCAATATAAGGATGCTTCCGGTGGATGTTTCCTCGTTTGAGGAAATAAAGAAGGCTGTGATTGAAATAGAAGGAAATACTCCAAAGGCGAGGCAGATTTTGCTTGCCTGCGATGAGGTACTTTCAAATATCGCAAGGTACTCCGGCGCCACAACCCTTTCTTGTACCATAGACAAAAGCGAAACAAATATCAAAATGATGTTCATTGATGACGGAGTACCGTTTGACCAGTCAAAAGTCAAAGTGGAAAACAGGGACTTTGATGAACTGGATAGCGGCGGAATGGGGCTAAGGCTCATCAGGCAGTCTGTGGAATCAATGGCTTATGAAAGAAGTAACGGCAAAAATATCCTTACATTGATTTTCTCAATCTAATCAACCATGCAGTAGTTCCAGGTTTAGTGTTATACTTAAAAGAGAGAATGTGATGAGATAGAAAAGTGATCCGGAACTAATGAAAAACAACGAAAAAATACACTCACTAAGATTGGAAATAAGTGCCGTATTTATCGGTATTATGGTTGGTACATTTTTGATGTGCCTTATCATAAATCTCTTTTTTATGGAAAAGTTCTACATACAGAATAAGAGAGAAGCCATAATCGCAGCCTACAGGAGCATATCCCAGGCCATCAGCAACGGCGACATAACCTCAGATGAGTTTGATGTGGAGATCAGCCACATCTGTGAAAGATACAATATTGAGATGATCGTACTGGATGCGGACTCCAAGACGGTAAAGACATCCAGCAGTAATTCAGAGCTTCTTGTAAGGATACTCTGGGAGAACATGATAAGCTCCTCCACGGGAGGTCCTACCGAAAAAACAATTATCGATTACGGAGATGATTATACACTGGAAATCGATGTCGACAAGGGAACGGGACGACAGTACATGGAGATGTGGGGGATTGTCGGAAACGGAAACTTAGTCCTTGTAAGGACCACCATGGAGAGTATCAAGGACAACGTATCCATATCCAATACCTTTATGGTGTACGTTGCGCTTATTGCCATAGTTGTAGGCTCTGTACTCATACTGTTTATTTGTAAAAAAATCACGGATCCTGTTAAGAAACTCTACTATATATCCGATGATATGAAAAAGCTCAATTTCGAATCAAAATATGTTCCTGAGAGTCAATACAGGAATGAGATCGATGTTCTTGGTGAAAACATGAACGAGCTTTCCGAGATCCTTAAGACGAACATCAAGGAACTCAAAAACGCTAACATTGCCCTTAAACACGATATTGCGAAAAAGGAAGAGATCGATGAGATGCGAAAAGAGTTCCTGTCCAATGTATCTCATGAGCTCAAAACGCCTATCGCTCTTATACAGGGGTATGCAGAAGGCCTCAAAGAAGGCATAAGCGATGATGAGGAGAGCAGGAATTTCTACTGTGAAGTTATCATGGATGAAGCATCCAAGATGAACATCATGGTTAAAAAGCTCCTCACACTTAATCAGCTTGAATTTGGTAACGAAAATGCGAACATGGAGAGGTTTGACATTGTCGAACTGATAAGAAACTATCTCAAATCCGCATCCATGCTTGCCAAGCAAAAGGAAGTCACAGTTAAATTCGACGATTATCCGCCTACCTTTGTGTGGGGGGATGAGTTCAAGATAGAAGAAGTACTGCAGAACTACTACAGCAATGCCATTAACCATATAGACGGCGAGAAGGTTATAGAAGTCAAGCTGGCTACATCAGACAATCACGTCCGTGTATCAGTATTTAATACAGGTGAACCTATCCCTGATGACAGCATCGGCCACATCTGGGAGAAGTTCTACAAGGTCGACAAAGCAAGAACCAGAGAATATGGCGGAAGCGGTGTAGGTCTTTCTATCGTAAAAGCGATCATGGAAGGCATGCATCAGGCCTACGGAGTAATAAACTACGACAACGGTGTCGAGTTCTATTTTGAGTTGGAGACTAAATAGTATGAAAACAAAAAAGTATTCAAAGGCGGTGCTGGCAATCTGCGTGGCACTTATGATGACAGGATGTGGGGAACAATTCCCCGAGCTTACGGAGGAAGAGTATAACCACACTGTGGAGTATGCCGCAGGTCTGCTCATGAAGTATTCCAATAACGAACAGGAGCGCCTTGTAGTTATTGATACAAAGGCCCTGGAAAAAGAGCGCAAGAAGGAGGCAGAGAGAGCAGCCCAGATTGCAGCTATTCAGGAGGGTACTAAGAAACAGACACAGCCGGAGTCTACACCAGCGCCTGCTCAGCCTGAACCTGCAGCGGAAGAAGTGACAGAAAATACAGAGCCTTCTGCAGAGGGTGAGACTCTTACAACAGATCCAAATAATATGCCGCAGGAACAGCAGGAACAGGAGACTGAAACTGAAACAGGAGATACAGGAGAGGTTGCGGACAGCTCCACGGCATTTTCCGATTCCAGCGCTATCACACTTTCGTCTGATGATTCAAAAGAGATTGAACAGGATATTTTCCTTTCATACCAGGGATATATGGTCTCCAGCACCTATCCCGAGAGTTCAAAGAGCTATGTTGTAAATGCAGATAAAGGAAAAAAACTTCTGGTTCTCCGCTTTGATCTCTATAATGGGTCAGATGCTACCAAGACCGTTAACATGATCCCGCTTAATATGAGCTTTAAGATAATCATGAACGGAAAGGATATAGGCTATTCATCCGTAACCTTCCTTCCTAACGATCTGTCATCCTATGCAGGTAAGATCGAATCAAGAGCTCACGAGAGCGTTGTTGTACTTACGCAGATCTCAGAAAAGGATGCAAGCGGGATCCAGAGCCTTGGAATGACTGCTACTATTAGCGGACAGACCATGAATATCAACCTGAAGTAATGAAATAGATGCAAACTGAACTTTTTTAAAACGCGCAAACGCAGCCCTGGCCTGATGGTCAGGGCTTTTTATAAAAAAGTTAGAAAAAAATTTTAAAAAAGGTGTTGACATCAATATAGGGGGGTGATATATTTATCTACGTTGCTGCTGCAGCACAAAACACTGCAAACGCAGCAGTGGAGCGGGTTTTAGGCTCCTTGTACCTTGACAAATAAACAGTAATGCAACCCTGAAAAGTTCTTTAAGAGAATTATTCAGAATTAACAAACCAAAAGTAAAACGGACAGAACAAAAAGCCAAGCTTTAGCTCTGACCAGACGAACTATTTTAACGTGAGAGTTCGATCCTGGCTCAGGATGAACGCTGGCGGCGTGCCTAACACATGCAAGTCGAACGGAGATTAGACG
>JAEEGH010004654.1_pt1 | contig 35021 bp, 27 predicted proteins | sample 9134181 | NCBI WGS metagenome assembly JAEEGH01 (sample SAMN16246544, study PRJNA631951) | gut metagenome | biome: gut microbiome; feature: rumen; material: DP-attached | host: Bos | place: Iran: Karaj | collected 2018-10
TTCCTCCATCGCCTTGAGGTCCTGCGGATCGACGATGATGATGTTCCTGTAGCCGTAGGAGGCGAGGATGTCCTCGATCTTGAGCTTTTCGGCGATCTCGCCCTCGAGCGTGAAGCCGCTGCCGGGGTTGTCCTGGTGACCGGTCATGCCGGTGATCGAGTTGTCGAGCACGACGGGGATGACCTTGCCCTTGTTGTAGATGATCTCGGCGGCGCCGGTCATGCCGGAGTGGAAGAACGTGGAGTCGCCGACCACGCCGAAGACCTTCTTGTCGGTCTGACCGGACGCTTCGAACGCCTTTGCCATGCCCATCGCGACCGTGAATCCGCCGCCCATGCAGACGCACGAATCCAGCGCGTTCAAAGGCGGCGCGAAGCCGAGCGTGTAGCAGCCGATGTCGCCTGCCACGACGTAATTCTTGTGACGGCCGATCGTATAGAAGAAGCCGCGGTGCGGGCAGCCCGGGCAGAGTGCCGGCGGACGGGACACGGGCTTGACGCCGACGTCGACCGTGACCGGCTTTTCGCCGAACAGGCGTTCGCGGAGCAGCTGCGGATTGAGCTCGTAGAGGTTGCCGATCAGCTCCTTGCCGACGCACGCGATGCCCGCCGCCTTGATCTGCTCCTCCATGAACGGATCGAGCTCCTCGACGACGTAGAGCTTTTTGACCTTCTTTGCAAACGCCTTGATGAGGTCCATCGGCAGCGGATTGGTGAGACCGAGCTTCAAAAACGACGTGCCCTCCGGGAACGCGTCCTTCGCGTATTCGTACGCGATCGAAGCGGTGACGACGCCGATCTCATCCCCGTTGATCTCTTCCTTATTGAGCTTCGAAGTATTTGCGTATTCCTCGAGCGCCTTGAGGTTCTTTTCGACCTTCGCGTGGTTCTTGTACGCGTTTGCCGGGCTCGAGACGTATTTCATATTGCGCTTGTAGGCGGGAACCTCGCGCTCCGTGCGCTCGCCGAACGTGACGAGGCTCTTGGAATGCGCGACGCGGGTCGTGATGCGGTACAGCACCGGCATGTCGAACTTCTCGGAGATCTCGTACGCCTCCTTGAGGAAATCGAGACATTCCTGCGAATCGGAGGGCTCCACCATCGCCATCTTTGCCGCGCGGGCATAGTGCCGGTTGTCCTGCTCGTTCTGCGAGGAGTGCATGGACGGGTCGTCCGCCGAAACGATGACGAAGCCGCCGCAGACGCCGTTGTACGCCGCCGTAAAGATCGGGTCCGCCGCGACGTTCACGCCGACGTGCTTCATTGCCGAGAGAGAACGAACGCCCGCGATCGACGCGCCGTACGCGACCTCGACCGCGACCTTCTCGTTGGGCGCCCACTCGCAGTACAAAGCGTCTTTATACTGCGGGAGGTTTTCAAAGATTTCCGTGCTGGGCGTGCCCGGATACGCCGAGCAGACCCGAACGCCTGCTTCGTACGCGCCGCGCGCGATCGCTTCGTTGCCGGAAAGCAATACAGGATCCATGTTTCATTCCGCCTTTCTGAATTTTTCCGTTGATACGGTTTGGTTATATGATATATGAAAAGGACAGCCGAAGCTGTCCTTTCTCATCAATCATCGACGTCCAACGCCTCAAGCCCCTTCTTTCGGATCGGCTTGGCGTCGCCGTGCTTCACGAACAGCATCGTGAAGAACGCAAGTCCCGCCGCGATCGTCGCATAGGGGAACAGTGAGGTGAAGCCGAGCCGGTCCATAAACATGCCGGACAGGAACGGCGTGATCGCCTGCGCCGCCATGCTCGCGGCGTAATAGTAGCCGGTATACTTGCCGACGTTGCCGCCGCGGGAGAGTTCCACGACCATCGGGAAGGAGTTGACGTTGATCGTCGCCCAACCGATGCCCGCGAGCGCGAACATGACGTTCATCAGCATGGTCGGCGTGGTCGCGCGCATGAAGGATGCGCCGAGGAACGTGCCGGTGAGGATCACGACGCCGATCAGGATCGCTTTCTTTCTGCCGATCTTCGAGGAGAGCAGGCCGATCGGCAGATACGAGATGATCGCCGCCGCCTGCGCGATGATCAGCGTGAGGTTGTAGTCCTTGTCGAGCACACGACCCGCGTAAATCGAATACTTCGAGGTGACGGCATTATAGCCCATGTACCACAGCACGACCGACGCAAGAATCAGCAGCAGGGAGATCTTTTCGCCCTTTGAAAGCTTCTTGTCGCCGGACGCCGCGGTCTCGTCGTCGACGTCCTCGATGCCGAGCTCGCGGCTCGTTTTTTCCATGTCGCCTGCCCACTCCGGCTCCTTGACCGTCACCATGAAGACGACGAGCGCGATGAGCATGATGATGATGATCGCGCCGAAGAAGCCGATGTAGCTCATGAACGTGTTCTTGATCGCGCCGGTGTTGAAGAAGATCCCGAGACCCAGGACCAGCGCGCACACGCCGCCCGCGCTGCCCATCAGGTTGATGATCGCGTTCGCCTTAGAGCGAAGCGGCTTGATCGTAACGTCCGGCATCAGCGCGACTGCGGGCGAGCGGAAGATCGACATGCCGATCAGCACAACGAGCAGCACCGCGATGAACGCGATCAGCACGCCCGGGTTTGCGATCGTGATGCTCCACACATACGCCTGCCGCGCGGGAACGACGTAGTCGATGTAGTCGGGGTTGGTCTTGAACTTCACATTGCCGAACTCATCCTGCACATTGATCTGCGCAAGCTCGGCAAGGAACGCGTCTTCGGTCGGATATTTCTCGCTGAGCTTGAAGCTCACGCCGTCCGGCGTCTGCGGATCTCTGCCGCCCTTCAGAATGCTGTTGACGAACCAGCTGTCGGATTTCCCTTCGCCCTGATGCGCGTAGATCTCGCGGTACGCCTCTGTTGCCTTCGGGTTCGCCGCAAGACGCGCCGGCACGACGTAGGTCTGATACGCTTCGTTGTCGAGGTAGATGCGCTCGCCGTTCTCATAATGCTTGACGCGGCCCTCGGCGTCCGTTTCCACGATCTTGGCGGGGATCTTCACGAACGCGTCCTTGTCCGGATACTTTTCCTTCAGCGTGTAGATCTCGCCGTCCGCGGTGACCAGCTTTGTATCGCCGACCGTCTCATAGACATCTTCGAGCGACATCGTGTTGATCTCGGTGACGTTTTTGATGTTCTTGTCGAGCTGCATGTAGTCGACCGCGGCGAGCGCGAAGAACGCGACGACCGCGATCAGCGTGCCGACGAGCACATACGGCTTGCGGCGTCCCATTTTGCTTCTGCACTTGTCGGACAGTCCGCCGAACAGCGGCAGCAGGAACAGCGCAAGGATGTTGTCCAGCGCCATGATGATGCCGGACAGCGTCTGCGTCATGCCGAATTTATCGGTCAGAATCTTCGGAATGATCGTGTCGTATGCCTGCCAGAAGGTGCAGATGAGGAAGAATGCGAACCCGACGAGAATCGTGCGCTTGTAGTTCAGTTTCATATTTGCCCCCGATCGACCGAAAGTCATATTTTTACCTTTTCATTATAGCGGAAATGCGTTATAATCTCAATAGGCTATGATCTTATATTATCATCTTTTTCGCAAAGGAGAATGAAAATGGGCTTTTTGATCGCGGGGATCGTACTGTCGGTGCTGTTTGTCGTCTATCTGTTTCTGGTGATGCCGCAAAGAGCGGACAAAGCGAAGTTCGCGCCGTTTCAGGGCTTGATGGCGGCGCACCGGGGACTGTATGAAAAGGACCAGAGCGTGCCGGAAAATTCGCTCGAAGCTTTCCGCCGTGCGGCGGAAAACGGGTACGGCGTGGAGCTCGACGTGCAGCTTTCTAAGGACGGCGCGGTCGTCGTCTTCCATGACGATACCGTCGACCGCATGACGACCGAAAAAGGACGTGTGGACAGCTTTACGCTTGAAGAACTGCAGGCGATGCCCCTTAAGGGCACAGCGCACCGCATGCCGCTGTTTACCGACGTGATGGCGGTGCTCGACGGCAAGTCCCCCACGATCGTGGAATTGAAGTCCACGCCGAATTATCATGAGCTCTGCGAAAAGACGCTTGCGATCCTCAGAACGCTGAAAGGTCCGTACTGCGTCGAAAGCTTCGACCCGCGCATCGTGCGCTGGTTCTATAAAAACGCGCCGGACCTCGTGCGCGGGCAGCTCACCGAGGCGTATTCCTACTGGCGCAAAGAGGGACATCTGCCCGTTTGGCGCTGTCTTCTGATGCACACGCTGTTCATCAACTTTTTGACGCATCCGCAGTTTATCGCGTTCGGCAGAGGTCACCGTCCGCTGTGCATGCTCCTCGGCAGGCGGCTCGGCGCAAAGACGGTCTTTTGGACCGAGCGCCCGGATTCCGATCACGAAACGCTCGCCAAGCGTTACGACTGCCGCATCTTTGAGCACTGCCGCCCGGAAACGCACTATCGGGCGTGACCTTTTCATGGTCTTCGGCGCTTTTTCCGCGAGGGAAAGGCGTTTTTCGTTCGGCGCCGCGCAGGCGAAAAGCCCGCATTTTCACAGGATTCTTTCTCATGCCGTCTTGACCGACCGGTGCATCCTTGATACAATTATTTATTATAACAGAACCCGCGGAGGTTATTATGCACCTTGCCCCTGCCGCCGCTTCGTCGGCAACCTTATCACAGTTTTTCACCAACATGATCGGTACGCTTGCCGTCATTCTCGTGATCGCCGCGTTCATCGGCGGCAGCGAGATCCTGACCAAGTTTTTCGGTTCAAAGACGAACTGGAAGTATTCGTTGTTTGCCGGTCTTTTGGGCGGCATCTTCGGCATCTACGGAACGATGTCCGGGTTGGAGCTGAAGGGCGCGATCATTTCGGTGCGCGACATCGGTCCGATGCTTGCGGGCTTCACCGGCGGACCGCTCGGCGGTCTGATCGCAGGCGTGATCGCCGGCGTGCACCGGTTCCTGGTCGGTTCAAAGGCGTCCGAGACCGCCGTGCTCGTCACCTATGCCTGCATCATCGCAACGGTATGTATCGGCGTCATGTGCGGCATTCTGTCCCGGAAATTCCGTGAAAAGCTGAAAAAGCCCTGGTGGGCGCTGCTGACCGGCGTCTTAATGGAGATCTTTCATCTTTCGCTCGTTTTTCTCATCGTCCGGACGCCCGAGAATCCCCATGCGGGGCTCGACATCGTCAAGGCGATCGCCCTGCCCTTCATCCTTGTCAACGCCGTCGGCTTTACGCTGATGATCACCATGATCAATTATATCGAACGTCAGCGGGAGATCACGCTCGAACGCTCGCGTCTCAAGACGGAGCTGGAGGTCGCGACCGTCATCCAGCGTTCCCTGCTGCCGCCCGTCACGGAAACCTATCCCGGCAGGAAAGAATTGGCGATCGCCGCTTCCATGGACCCGGCAAAGGAGGTCGGCGGCGATTTCTACGACGTGTTCTTCGTGGACAAGGACCGCCTCGCCTTCGTTGTCGCGGACGTTTCCGGCAAGGGCATCCCCGCCGCGCTCTTTATGGCGACCTCCAAAACCACCATTCAGAACTGCGTGCGCGACTATCCCACGCTTTCCGAAGCGATCACCGTCGCAAACGACAGCCTTTGCAGCAACAACACGGCACAGATGTTCGTGACCGCGTGGATCGGCGTGCTTGATCTTTCGACCGGCGCGCTGACGTTTGTCTGCGCGGGGCACAACCCGCCCGTGCTGATCTCGGACGGAACGCCGGAATACATCAAGCGCCGCAGCGGTCTTGTGCTTGCCGGTATGGAAGGTGTGCCGTATCGGGAACAGACCTTAACGCTCAAGAAGGGCGACCGGCTGTTCCTCTATACCGACGGCGTAACCGAAGCCGAAAACAAAGCGCATGAACTGTTCGGCGAAGAACGGCTGCTGACCTGTCTGCAGGCTGTCTGCGATAAGAAGCCGGACGAGATCCTTGCCGACGTCAAGGCAGCCATCGACGCGCACGCAAACGGCGCGGATCAGTTTGACGATATCACCATGCTCTGCCTGCGCTATCTCGGCAGGGAACAGGTGCAGCAGAGCTGATCGCCGTTTTCGGCAGTGCAGGATGCTGCTTGATGTGCGGCACGCAGTCGGTCTGATGCCGATCGTCAGGAAACACGGAAAAACAGGAGCGACCGGGTCTGCCGGTCGCTCGTTTGCGCATAAGAGGATTCAGTTTTCGGGACGCGGCTTCACATGCAGATCGCCGTCCCAGTCGCGGTAGTAGGGAATGAACGGCTTGCCCGTGACGCTGTTGATATAGACCGCGTCCGCGACCCAGCCGGTCATGGGACCTTCCATAAACAGCTTTTCGTTCGCAAAATGCCGGATCTCCTTCAGCACGCCGTTGCGGAACTCGCACTCGTACCAGGTGCCATCCATAAGCTCAATGTCCATCGTGCAGACGACGTCGTCCGCGACCGCGTTGACGCTGACCCGCTTCAAGCCCTTACCGTGCGTGTTCGTTTCATCCGGACCGTAGACGCCGAGCGCGCAGATGAAATCCTGCGCAATGATCGTCGTCGCGTCCTCGTACTCCTTCTCGCCCCATCTTTCATACGGAATATCCTGAAGGCTCTTGCAGGGAATGGTGCCGGTAAACGAGATCACGTCGCGCGAATACGCCGAAACGATTATCGCGAACCCGTCGCCCTTAAGCTCCCAGCAGTCCTCGCGTACGCCGCTCTCGTCGCGGTAGAATGTCCATTGGATGTTTCCAACATGGAGCTGCTCGCCGGAAAGATCCTGATAGAGCGTGCAAAGCATGTCTTCGATCTTCATGACATCCGCCATTTTGCTTTCGTCCAATTCCGGCGGTTTCGCCTCGACGAAATGCTGCGGATATGCCTTTTCCGAAAAGCTGATCTGCAGGTCCGCAAGGAAGTACTCGCTTTCGAGCATCGCATCCTGGCTTGGGAAGACCGCAACCTGCCACAGCTTATCGCCGATGTACGCAAAGGTCAGACAGACGTCCGTGTCGGTCTTATACCCATAGATGATCTCGCTTGCGTATTCAAACTGCATTCCGGACAGCGTCTGGACCGGCTTCGCGTGGTATCCGAGCTGTTCCGCAAGCGCAATATTCTCCTTCTCACGGTCGACCCACTTGCCCTCCGGATAGGTCAGAAGATCCGCGCAGATCAGCGAATAATCCGATGCGCGCAACGCCAGGATGTACACGCCGGCGGGATCGCGCACATACAGGAATGCGTCGCGATCACCCGAAGCGTCGGTATAGAGCTCCGTATACGCATGGTCCGTTTCATACCCGGTCAATTCCTCATAGGATTGTCCGAACAGGATCTGCGTCAGCCGTTCCGCCTCTTCACAAACTGCCGCTCTCTGCTCTTCGGTCGGATCGCTCGCGGTCCACAGGAACCGGTTATCCGCGATCCAGACGTCGGAACGGATCGGGATCACGCGCTCTCTGCGCCTCTGCACGTCTTCGGTGATCCATTTGATCTGGTCCGCTGAGAGCTTTGCTCCCTGCGCTGCAGGCGAAGGCGTCGGTTCCGGCCTGTTTGCATCCGCAACGGATCCGTTTTCCGGGTCATGTTCCGCTTCGTTTTCGTTTGTCTGCATCTTTGCTTCCGTCTTTGCGTCGGCGACGGTCGCGAATGTGCTGCCGTTTTCGGACAGCTTGATCACGCCGCCGAGCATGAGCCCGGAAAGAATGCCAAGGCACAGAATGCCGGAAAGCGCGATCATCAGAATTGTGTGTTTTTTGAAGAATGTTTTCATGGCGTTTGCCTCCTTTCTACGACGCCATCGTAGCACGGAACTTGTAACAGAGTCTTCACAGAGTTGTATCGGAGTTGTAAAATCGTCGAAGCCTGCTCGGCTTTTCTTGCCTCCCCTGTGTAAGGGGAGGTGGGTGAACGCAGTGAACCCGGAAGGGTTGTTCACGCGGCTTTGCCGCAATTCACGTCCGTTGGACAATCCTTCACGAAATCCGATTCATTGACAACCCTCCCGGCTCGTTCCTCGCCACCCTCCCTTACACAGGGAGGGCAAGAATGCGCGCGAATCCCATAGGGGGAAGGCTTTTGGATGTGCGCGTTCAGAGGCTTCCCCCCAGGGGGAAGCTGTCACCGTCAGGTGACTGATGAGGGGGTATTCTCCGCAAGGAGAATCTTCCTGAACGTGCCCGCAGGGCACATTTCACATCCCGCAGGGATATATCGCCCGTGCGAAGCACGGATATCACTTGTCGCAAAGCGGCAAATATCACTGCGCCTCCGGCGCTCCGAACCGGACCGTCGCCGTCGTGCCCTTGCCGGGTTCGGAGGTAAACCGCAGCGTCGCGCCGTGCAGCGCGGATATCACTGCGCCATAGGCGCCGCATCCGCAAATCTTACCGTCGCCGTCGTGCCCTCGCCGGGTTCGGAGGTGAACCGCAGCGCCGCGCCGTGCAGCGCGGCGATCTCATGGCAGAGCGGCACGCCGAGCCCGCTGCGAATCGACGGGTTCTTCGCATGCGCGGGATCGTTGACGTAGCGAAGCTGTTCCGGGCTCATGCCGGAGCCTGTGTCGATGATCTCGATCACGCCGGGAATCGCCCGCATTCTGACCGGCGCGCCCGGTTCGGACGCCTTCACGGCGTTGCCGATCAGGTTTCCGAGCATGCTGAGGATCAGCGCGCGGTCGGCGGTGAGCGCGTCCCATGCGATCTCGGTATCGAGCGTCGGATACGTTGCCTTGAGATGTTCCGCAAGCTCCGAAAGCTTTACGCGCTCGGGACGGAACACGTTCTTGCGTGCGTCGGCAAGCGTCAGAAGCTTTTGCGAGATCTCGCCGAGCCGTTCGCTCTCCGAGACGATATAGCTTGCCGCCGTGTGCTGCTGCTCGGGCGTGAGCTTGGCGCGCTCCAGAAGCTCGCCGTAGCCGCGGATGACGGTCAGCGGCGTCCGGAGCTCATGCGCAAGGCGTTCGACCGGCTGATTGACGCGTTCGAGTATGATGTACAGCGCCGCCGCCACGCCGCCGATCAGCAGCGTGCAGAGGAGCATCGCGCCGGCGGTTTGCCGAACCGTGCGATGCACGACGTCAGTCACGTCCAGACCGTAGCGCAGCCAGACGCCGTCCGAAAGCGTATCTGCGATTGCAAGCACGGTGCGTCCGTCCTGCGTGATCCAGCGCATCTTGCCTGGCTCGACCTTCGGCGGGACCGGCTCGATCGCGACCAGTGTCTGCTCATCGCTGCCGAGCTCGAACGTTGCGTCTCCGCCGTCATACAATGCAAACCCGCGCAGATACGCGGCGCGGTTCTGCTCCGGTGTACGTTCCAGCATGCCGTCGATCGCAAGCGCAAGCGCTTTTTCCTCGCCGAGCGCGCGCGATTCCGCCGCACGGAACGCCGCACGGATGCTCGACAACAGCAGCCCCGTTGTGCAGACGTACAGCACCGCCGCCACGAGCAGGACCGTTATGAGATAGCTTTTCTGTCGAAGCTTCACGGCGTTTCCTCGAACCGGTATCCGAGCCGGTAAACCGTTTTGATCCGGTCGTCCAGACCGAGCTTTTTGCGCAGCCGCTGAATATGCACGTCGACCGTGCGCGTTTCGCCCATGAACGAGATATCCCACGCCTCGCGCATCAGCCGCTGCCGCGACAGTGCGATATTGCGGTTTTTCACCAGTACCTCCAAAAGCGTGTACTCCTGCATGGTGAGATCGACCGGAACGCCGCCCTTTGTGACCGATTTCGCCTCGAAATCGATCTCCAGATCGTCGATTTTATAGCGGCTGTCGCTCTTGTGCGTACGGCGCAGCACTGCCTCAACGCGCAGCAGAAGCTCCGTCATCTCGAACGGCTTGACGATATAATCGTCCGCGCCGCGTTCAAAGCCCTTGACCTTGTCCGCAGTCTCACCGAGCGCCGTCACGAAGATCGCCGGCGTACCCTTGAGCTTTTCGTATACCGTAAACCCGTCCGTGTCCGGAAGCATCACGTCGACGATCAGAAGATCGAACTGCGTCTTTTCCGCCGCTGCCAGCGCTTCCCGTCCGGTAAACGCCTGCACCGCCGTGTGCCCGACCATGCTGAGGTTCAGCGCAACGAGGTCGTTGATCGCTTTTTCATCCTCAATCACCAAAATTCTTGCCATACGCCCCTCCTCAAGTGTATTGTAACATATAAGTTGTAACAGAGTTGTAAAATCGTCGGAGCCTGCTCGGCTTTGTTCGCAACGGTGTTCCTGTTTTTCCGAATATCTGCTGTTTTTTCATAAAACGCCGTTGCTCACCCTCCTCGCGGCTCCTCCTCTCCGAAAACGATCTCGCCTGCGGCGCGATATTCATCCGCGAAAAGCGTACCGCTTTTCTGCGTGTACACCTCATCCGGCTCGCTGACGCTTCGCCACCTTCCCCTCAGAGGGGAAGGCTTTTGGGTGCACGTCATTCTTGCCTCCCCTGTGTAAGGGGGCGCCGATCCGAGCGCTCGCTGTGCGAGAAGGAGCGAGGTGAGGTGCGACCATGTTTCGGGATCGTTGGGTGACCCGGAAGGGTTGTTCACGCGACTTTGCCGCAATTCACGTCCGCAGGTCAATTCACGGCGAAGCCAATTCATTGACAACCCTCCCGGCTCGTTCCTCGCCACCCTCCCTTGCACAGGGAGGGCAAGAATGCGCGCGAATCCCGTAGATGCGCGGAGCTGAGCGCTCGCTGTGCAAGGAGGAACGAAGCGGAAAGATGATATCTTCCTTACGGATTCACCCCCGTAGGGGGCGTGTACTCCCCATCCGGTCCCTACGGGACCACCTTCCCTATAACGAGGGGAAGGCTTTTGGGTGCACGTCGTTCTTGCCTCCCCTGTGTAAGGGGAGGTGGGTGAACGCGGTGAACCCGGAAGGGTTGTTCACGCGGCTTTGCCGCAATTCATGTCCGCAGGTCAATTCACGGCGCAGCCAATTCATTGACAACCCTCCCGGCTCGTTCCTCGCCACCCTCCCTTACACAGGGAGGGCAAGAATGTGCGCGAATCCCGTAGATGCGCGGAGCTGAGCGCTCGCTGTGCAAGGAGGAACGAAGCGGAAAGATGATATCTTCCTTACGGATTCACCCCCGTAGGGGGCGTGTACTCCCCATCCGGTCCCTGCGGGACTACCTTCCCCATAATGAGGGGAAGGCTTTTGGGTGCACGTCATTCTTGCCTCCCCTGTGCAAGGGGGCGCCGATCCGAGCGCTCGCTGTGCGAGAAGGAGCGAGGTGAGGTGCGACCATGTTTCGGGATCGTTGGGTGACCCGGAAGGGTTGTTCACGCGGCTTTGCCGCAATTCACGTCCGCAGGACAATCCTTCACGAAAGCCAATTCATTGACAACCCTCCCGGCTCGTTCCTCGCCACCCTCCCTTACACAGGGAGGGCAAGAATGCGCGCGAATCCCATAGGGGGAAGGCTTATATGGAGGCTTCCCCTTGAGGGGAAGCTCCGCCGCAGGCGGTGATGAGGTGGTATCAATTCCGATTTTCCGCAGGAGAATCCTCCTGAACGTGCCCGCAGGGCACATATCACCCGCGAAGCGGATATCACTGCGCAGCCCCGGCGCTCAATATCCTTTCCGCACGTCGATCACCGTGCCGTCGATCGCGTTGATCGAGAGCATGGGCTCGTACGGATAGGTGCTTTCGGTCGTTTCGATATAGTCCTCGACCTCGGTGCGCGTGTTGACGCCGTAGAAGTTCCACACCGGCACGAGCAGCGCGCTGTCCCATTCGTTCGGCTCCTGAATGCGCTGCAATGTAAGCTCGATGCGGTCGATGTCGTATTGATTCTGCGTCGTTGCGCCATACTTCAGGTCCGGCTCGGTGATGTTCATTGCGGCGGCGTATTTTGTATTGACCATTTTGAGATAAATCTCCATGATCCTGTCGAACGGCAGCAGATTTGCGTTCTCCACGACCGTGTCGCACACTTGTATCGGCGCATGCCAGTCCATGCCGACAATGCCGTCGCGGTCCATCCAGAACGACAAGGTTTCATACTCCCATGTCGGGCCCCAGATATCCGTCGAGTCCCACGTTTGCCCCCACATGAACGACGTATTCACGCCGTTGACCGTGCGAACGCATTTCACCCAATACATCGGATCGTCCGGCTGTTCCTGGACCTTATCCGGCGCGTACAGGACCGACCAGACCGCAAAGTCGTCCATTCCGTTCTGTTTGAGGAACGCTTCGACGTCCGCTTTCGCCTGCTGCGGCGTGTAGCTGTCGTTTTGATATGTGTCGGGAACCGGGAAACACTCGATCTCATCCGGGCGGCTCTTGCTTTTTCCGTATATCAGATACGCACCCTTCCTGCTTCCCAACGGAGAATCCGGGTCCGTGTTCAGCAAAACGAACCAGCGGTCCATCGCCTTCGTATACGCCTCGATGCCCAGGGAGGTGGATTCGTGAGAAACCGGTCCGTTTGCGCCGTTTGTCACATAGTTGTGCGCCACCGTCTGCTGTTCGCCGTAACAGCGGACCGGCTCGATGGAATCCGGCGCGTCGGCATAGCTTGCTTTCAGCCGTTCGATCTCCGCCTTGACGTCGGCAAGGCTTTCCGCGCCGTGCTCACGGCTGTACGCCTGCTCGTCCGAAATGTTTTCCGAAAGGTATTTGATGCGCTCGGCGATCTGCGTCTTGGTATAGGTGCGGTCGAGATAATAGAACTCCGCATCGCCGCACAGGTTCTGAAACAGGGTGCGGATGAACGCCGGATCGAAACCGCTCCGTTCGACGCGCACGATCGGGATCTCCGAAACGTCCGGTACCAGCACCTTTGCGTCGACGTTCAGGACAAAATGCCCCTCCGCAAGATCGGCGTGATACCGATACGCCTCCGGGATCTGATACCGTTCGCGAAGCGACGGCAGGGGCAGCGCGGTATACCCGTCGCCGTCGGTCTGCATCCAACCGACCGTGTCCTCTTCGGGCGCAGGCGTGGTCTTCGCCATTTCAAGCATGGCGACCGTATCCTTTTGCGGCACAAAGTCCTCCGTCGGCGTGGGCACGCAGGCACAAAGCAGCGCAAGCACCGATAAGATCAAAATCATGCGTTTCATTTTCTCACCTCAATATCCTTTGTTCAGGTCGATAATGCTGCCGTCGATCGCGTTGATCGACAGAAGCGGCGAATCGCTCGCATAGTTGTGATGCGATTCCTCATACGTTTCCCGCGTTTTGACGTTCGTGCGTGTGGTAACCGCCGTGCCGTAGAAATTCCAGACCGGAACCAGAAGCCCCGAATCAAACTTGTTCTTTTCCATGACGCGCTGCAATCCAAGCTTAACGCGCGTGATCTTCACGCGCATATCGGACGGATAATCCGATTCGACCACCAGCGATTCGTCCAGGATCAGCCACGGCTTTTCCTCGATCCAGATCTGCTTTTTGAACCGTTCCAGAATCTCGTCGAACGGCAGCAGGTTCGTTTGCTCCAGCACGGTTTCCTTTACGGCAAGCGGCGCATACCACGACAGTTCATATACGCCCTGCTCGTCGATGCAGACGGAGATCACCTCGTACATCCATCGCGGCGCAAAGCCGGAAACGTCAACGCTGATCCCGCCGGACCGCATGTGCCCGAGATACGAACCGAAAACGCCTGCGACTGCGTGCACGCAGTTGACGCGATATCCGCATTGCCCGCTCTTGGCGTCCGGATAGCAGATGACCGAATCCGCGCGGATCTCCGGAAACCCGGCGGCGGCAAAAAATGTGTCCGTGTCCGCCATCGCCTGCGCGGGCGTATAGGTGATAAAGGAATACTCTGCAAGCTCCGCGGGATTCTGCGGATCAGCGATCGCAATCTTCGGGGTATGCAGATCGCCGTCGCCCTCGCCGCCGGTCAAAAGTGAGCGCGAGTTCATGTAAGTCAACAGCGTGTCCTCCAGCCGGTGGCTCATGATCTCCTCCTGTCCCGGAATCGTCAGATGAAAAATGATCCTCGGCTGCTCGTCGCGCGAGACTGCCTGGAAGCCGTAGCGCGTGTAGGTTTTCCCGTCGTCCTCGAGCGGCATCACGCCGATCGTGCCGTCGCAGACGTCTTCGTTCAGCTCATCCGGCGCGGTCTGCCACCGTTCCTTCAGATCCGCGATCCACTCCGGGATCATTGAAAGATCCTCTGCATTGAGCTCGGCGCGCAGTGCCGGATCGTTCAGTTCGCTTTCGAGCTGCGCGATCGCCTCCGCGATCTGCGATTTTGTCATCTGCCGGCTGTCGTGGTATAGCGTTCTTCCTTCGGTCAGCGCACGGAACAGGCGCGTGACCTCTTCCTGCGTAAACGTGCCGCGCTCGACCCGGATGATCGGGATCGCGGCAGTGTCCGGGACCTCAACGATCGCGTCGATGTTCACGGTAAAATGCCCGTCGGCTTCGGTGACGGTCTCGTTGAGCCTCTCCGGGATCTCGTAGCGCTCCCGGATATGCGGCGCTTCGGAAAGCGCTCCGGTCGGTCCCGTGCCGCCCGCAAAGCCCACCGCATCCTCGACGGGCTCCGCTGCCTTCGCAAGCATTTCGTCCGTGTCCTTGTGCGTTACAAATTCCTTCTCCGGCGTCGGCACGCAGGCAAGGAGCAACAAGACCGCAAGCAGTAAAACAAAGATTCGTTTCATGGCAGCGTTCCCCCATTCTGTTTATCAAGATGAGAATAGCATCGAAATGCGTCCAAAACGTCACAGAAGTGTCACCGAGTTGTAACAGAGTTGTAAAATCGGCAAAAGCGATCTTGTCTGCGGCGCGATAGATGCGGTCCCTCCGTTTCTGAGACGATCCGGACGGTTCGATTCTGTCAAAAGAAGCCTGTTGTTTTTGGTCGGTTTATGGTATACTGTGAAAAAACCTGAACGGGGGTCTTTTTTGATGCGAATCCGTTTTTATGCCATGCTGTTCATGCTCTGCCTGCTGCTTGCCGCCGCGGGCTGCGCCGGTACGGAACAAACGTCCGGCGTCCCCGTCCCTCAAACCGAAGCGCCGACGCCGGTCCCTACGCCGGAGCCCACGCCGATCGCAGTCAAGGGCGTTCTGCCGGAAAACGGCACGCTGCGCGCTGTAGTGGACGCGGAGGATTTTGCGCTGATCGAACAGCTGGAGGGGCTTCAGACCCTCGACGTGACCGGCAGCGTCTGTTATGACGCGATCCTTGCCTACCGGGACGCGCATCCGGACGTGCAGGTCGTTTACGCGGTTCTGATCGGCGACGAAGCCGTTTCGCCGGACGCCGAGCGTCTGACTTTGCCGCGCGTGCCGGATCCCTCCGTGCTCGCGTACCTGCCGAACCTGAAAGAACTCACCGTGGAAGAGCCGATGACGGCTGCGGAGGCAAGCGGAATGTGCGCAGCGCTGCCGGACGCGGCGCTTACATATACCGTATCGGTCGCGGGCATGAACCTTTCCCCGGACGTGGCGGCACTGGATCTTTCGGAGGTCTCTCCCACCCTTTCCGGCGAGCTTAAAGATGCGATCTCCGCGCTGCCGAACGTTGCGGACGTCGAGCTGGACCGCGCCGACGGCTCCTCCGACTGGACGATCGACGACGCCGGCGTGCTGCAGGCGGTCCGCGAGGATCTGCGCGTGCATCTGACGGTCACCGTGTTCGACCGCACGTTTTCTTTGACCGACGATGTTGTGAGCTTCAGCAATATCCCGCTTGAGGACCGCAAGGACGAGCTTCTTTCGGTGCTGCCGAAGCTTCGGAACGTCAGACTTCTGGAGATGGAGGATTGCGGACTGTCCGACGAGGAGATGGCGGAGCTGCGCGCCGCGTTCCCCTCGCCGAAGATCGCGTGGATGATCCATCTCGGCGCGTATGACTTCCGAAGCGATTCCAAGATGCTGCGGCTGAATCTGTACAACAATAAAACGATGCTGACGGACGACAACGTGCATCAGCTGATCTACTGCAACGAGGTCAAGTATCTCGATCTCGGACACAATCAGATCCAAAATCCGTACTTTATCGCCTACATGCCGGAGCTGGAGGTCGTAATCCTTGCGATCTATCAGCCGACGGACCTGTCCGCGTTCGCGAACTGCCCGAACCTTGAATATGCCGAGCTGTTCCACGGATCCGTAACGGATATTTCGCCGCTTGCGAACTGCAAGCATCTCAAGCATCTGAATCTGTGCATGAATCAGATCACCGATATCACGCCGCTCTACGGGCTCACGGAGCTCGAACGGCTTTGGATCTCCCGCAATCCCGGCATTCCGAAGGAGCAGATCGAAACATTCAAGGAGCTCGTGCCGAACTGTCTGGTCAATACGACCGTCGTCGATCCGACCGATCCCCCATGGCGCAAGGATCCCCGGCGCTATTCCGGTTTTTCGGAGCGATACGAGCTGCTGCGCAGGCAGTTCTGCTACAACAAGCGGCTCGTGTATTCGCTGGTCGAGCCGGATAAGATTCGCTGAAACCGGGCGGAACGCCGCCCGATCCGCTCCCTCGTGCCGCAGTTTTTTCCCGAATCCGTACGGCATTTTGAAAGAATTGTGACACGAAAGCAAACTCATTCTGAGATGTATTGCATTTTGCGTCAACTGTGCTATGATATGTTTAGCACTCGGAGGTTGAGAGTGCTAAACCGACAGAAACGGCGAATGCCGTTATGAATAGGAGGCGACGCATATGAATGCAAACCGATTCACACAAAAATCCCTGGAAGCGATCCAAAGCGCGCAGCAGTTCGCGGAGGCGAACCGCAACACGCAGGTGGAGCAGGCACATCTTCTGAAAGCGCTGATCGACGAAAGCGACGACCTCAACGCGCAGCTTCTGAGCTCGATGCAGGTGGACGTCGCCGGGCTTCGCGCCGCGGTCGACCGCGCGATCGGCGCGCTTCTCACCTACTCGGGCGATACGCAGCAGAGCTACGCTGCGCCGACGATCTCCCGCGCGATCACGGAAGCGGACGCTGCCGCGAAGCGCATGGGCGACGCGTATGTGTCCGTTGAGCACCTAATGCTCGGGCTTCTCGAAAAGCCGGACGAAACGATCAAAAAGCTCTTCCGGGAGTTTCATATCACCAAGGACGCGTACCTTGCGGCGCTGAAGGCGGTGCGTGGAAACCGGCAGGTCAATACCGACAACCCGGAAGGCACCTACGACGTGCTGAAAAAGTACGGGCAGGACCTTGTGGAGCTTGCGAAAGCGCATAAGCTGGACCCGGTTATCGGGCGTGACAACGAGATCCGCAGCGTGATCCGCATCCTCTCCCGCAAAACAAAAAACAATCCGTGTCTGATCGGCGAACCCGGCGTCGGCAAGACGGCGATCGTCGAAGGGCTTGCGCTGCGCATCGTGCGCGGCGACGTGCCGGATAACCTCAAGGACCGGAGCCTGTTCTCCCTCGACATGGGCGCTTTGGTCGCAGGCGCAAAGTACCGCGGCGAATTTGAGGAGCGCTTGAAGGCGGTCCTCGAAGAGATCAAGAAGAGCGACGGCAAGATCATCCTTTTCATCGACGAGCTGCACACCATCGTCGGCGCGGGCAAGACCGAAGGCGCAATGGACGCGGGCAATCTCTTAAAGCCGATGCTCGCGCGCGGCGAGCTGCACTGCATCGGCGCAACGACGCTCGACGAATACCGCAAGTACATCGAAAAGGACGCGGCTCTGGAGCGCCGGTTCCAGCCGGTCATGGTTGAAGAGCCTTCCGTTGAGGATACGATCTCGATCCTCCGCGGGCTTGAGGAGCGCTACGAGGTCTTCCACGGCGTGAAGATCCACGACGCGGCGCTGATCGCGGCGGCAACGCTTTCCGATCGCTACATCTCCGACCGGTTCCTGCCCGACAAGGCGATCGACCTTGTGGACGAGGCGTGCGCGCTCATTAAGACCGAGATGAACTCGATGCCGAGTGAGATGGACGAAAAGATGCGCCGCATCATGCAGCTGGAGATCGAGGAAACGTCCTTAAAGCAGGACGACGATCCGAAGTCCAAGGCACATCTTGAAGAGATCGAAAAGCAGCTTTCTGAACAGCGCGACGCGTTCAACGCCATGAAGGCGAAATGGGAAGCGGAAAAGGTTGAGATCAGCAAGGTGCAAAGCCTGCGTGAACAGATCGAGACCGTCAGCAATGAGATCACCGCGGCGGAAAACGCCTACGATCTCAACAAGGCGGCGGAATTGAAATACGGAAAGCTTCCGCAGCTGCAGAAGGAGCTTGCGGACGCCGAAGCGAAGAACGCGACCCGCGAGAACACGCTCCTGCGCGATCACGTCACCGAGGAGGAGATCGCAGAAATCGTCGCGCGCTGGACCGGCATCCCGGTCTCGAAGCTCCTCGAAAGCGAACGCAAGAAGCTCCTGCATCTCGACGAGGTTTTGCATCAGCGCATTGTCGGGCAGGATGACGCGGTGCAGCGCGTGTGCGACGCGATCCTTCGTTCCCGCGCGGGCATTCAGAACCCGAACCGCCCGATCGGCTCGTTCCTGTTCCTCGGACCCACCGGCGTCGGCAAGACGGAACTCTGCAAAGCGCTTGCCGAAGCGCTGTTCGACAGCGAGCGCAATATGGTGCGCATCGACATGAGCGAATACATGGAGCAATACTCCGTGTCGCGGCTTGTCGGAGCGCCTCCGGGCTACGTCGGCTACGACGAAGGCGGTCAGCTCACCGAAGCGGTGCGCAGAAAGCCGTATGCGGTGGTTCTGTTCGACGAGGTCGAAAAGGCGCATCCGGATGTACTGAACGTGCTGCTGCAGGTGCTCGACGACGGCAGGATCACCGACGGACAGGGTCGCACGGTCGATTTCAAGAACACGATCATCATTCTGACCTCGAACATCGGTTCCGATACGCTCTTGGAGGGCATGGACGCCGAAGGACGTTTGAAGCCCGGCGTTGAGGATTGGGTACGCAACGAGCTGAAGACGCACTTCCGTCCCGAGTTCATCAACCGTCTTGACGAGATCGCGTTCTTTAAGCCGCTCACCGGCGAGAACCTCAAAAACATCGTCGAGCTGCTGTTCAAGGACCTCGAAAAGCGGCTTGCGTCGAGAAGCTACGACCTCGAAGTCACGGATGCGGCGAAGGCGTACATCGTCGAAAACGGCTCCGACCCGCAATTCGGCGCAAGGCCTTTGAAGCGGTTTATCCAGTCGCACGCGGAATCGCTGCTTGCGCGGTACATCATCCGCGAATCCCCCGCCGAGGGCACGACGCTGACGCTTGACGCGGACGAAAACGGGCTTACCGTGCGATAATCCCAAAGGTACAAAACAGGGATGTTAAGAAAGTGTTTTGCATTTCTTACCATCCCCTATGAATTGCAGCATGGCTGTATGAATTGGCTGCGCCATGAATTGCCTTCGGCATGAATTGACAACTTTGTTGTCATTTAGGAAGGTTTTCCATCCGGAAAACCAACCTTCATGACGGCTGTGCCGTCAATTCATGTCCTTTGGACAATTCACGGAACGAAGCGAAAATTCATTGGGGCTGTTCAGAAACGAGTTTCTGAACAGCCCCTTTTTGCACTTTGGGATTCTGCCTTGATTATGAGGGTTTCATTACCGTGTAACGAACATCTCTTCACGGTATTCCCATTTATTCAGAAAATTCCCGTCATTATACACAATCGACACCTTTTTGCTTTCTCCGGAATTGAGTTCAACCGTGAACTCGGCGTCTCCGAACAAAGAACCGTATTTTTGACACGATAGTTTCGCGATATGCTTTTTCCCATCTGCGGGAACAACAAAGTCCTTATAGTACCCCCTGGTCAAACGCGCTGTTTGACCTTCAAATGAAACCGTTACGCTACAATTGCCAATCAGTTTGAGGAACGTATTAAATACCACTCGCAGGGTTCCATTTGCACCGGGACCGATCGGACAACCGCAGAACGGACAGCTTTTCGCTCGATCAGATACCTCTCTGCCGCAATCCGGACATTTCATCAAAGCCATACTGTTTCCCCCATCTTATTCCATTTGGACGAGTCCTGCATTCTTTGTTTCCACGCCTTTGGTCTCTGCTTTTCTGCGAATCAATATCCGTGATCGTCTAAATAATCCCCGACCAGGTCCTGAAACTCTTTTCCCGAAATGTTTCCGTCATGGTTTTTATCCGCATCATTCGCGTTATATGTCTTTCCGTAGCTGCCTGAACTGCTGAAGCAACCGAAGTTCATAATACCGATAGCCGCGACAAGAAGAATTACAATCAAGAAGAATGCAATTCCCGCTTTTCTGATTTTACAAGAGTTTTTCATGTTTTGCTCCCTTTCGCTTATTATTGTAACAGTTCTCTGCTCATCAAAATCACGATTTAGCAATCACAGAATACTGTTCTATTTAATTATAGTAAATATATTTACTAATGTCAATAGTAAACATATTTACTGGTGTATGCTGAAAAAAACATCGGAGGCCTTATGGACATGAACTATCGTAAGCGCATACGGGATCTCAGAGAGGATCACGACAAGACGCAAACGGAAATCGCCGAAATGCTCGGCACGTCGCAGACGATGTATGCACGTTATGAGCGCGGTGCAAGCGAACTGCCGATTCGGCATCTTGTACGGCTTGCCGATTATTATGACGTTTCGACCGATTACATTCTCTGCCGTACCGATCAACTCAAATAGAAAAAAGCGCCGCGTCTGCGGCGCTTTTCTTATATGCCTGTCAGCGGATCGGCCTGCCGATGCGCATGCTTTTACGCCAGTCAGGAGCGGGTCCGTCGTCCGCCCAGTATTCGTCGAGCCGTTTGATCCGATCGTTCTGCAGCGTGAAGAAGCTTGTAACGCGGCACACGGTCTCACCGGTTCTTGAAAACACCCGCACCGCGGTCACAAAGCCGTTTGCGGTCGGCTCGATCCGTTCGATCTCGCCGTCCCACGCGCCGGGATACGCGCAGTTTACGCGGATAAATTCGTCCGCGGTGAAGCGCTCGTTCGTACAGTGCCAGAACACCTCGGCGTCCGGCGTGAACCATTTCGGCAGCGCTTCCCGGTCCTGATCGAGCACATCCCGCCAAAACGCCGCGATGCACGCTTCGTCGATCCCGGGCTTTCTTGCGCGGGTCGCAAAAAACGACGGGATGTGCAGCTCGTGCAGCCGTCCCTCGCCGTTCGTATCCTCATAGAGATGCGTGAGGATGAAGCCCGCTTCGAGCTGTCCGCCGATCTGCTCCTCCGCGGTGTGCGAAAACTCCACGGCAAGGTCGCCGCGCATAAGCTGTTCCATCTGTTCCGGATTTTTCAGCGGATCGAACGGAAGGCTGTTCACGACCGTCGTCTCGTCCTCGCCGTCGAACAGGAAATTGATCCCGTTGTCGAGCCCCGAAAGCAGCGCGCCGCCGGGCTTCAGCACGCGAAAGCACTCTTTGAAAATCGGCTTGACCTCGTGAACGTAGCAGTTCGATACCGGATGAAAGATCAGATCGAAGGACGCGTCCGAAAACGGCAGCGGCTTTGTCATGTCCGCCTTGACGATCGCGATCGGATACCCCTCGCGCTCCGAAACGAGCCGTTCGGATTCGAGCTGCGCATCCGAATAATCGAGCACGGTGCAGTCCGCGCCGATCGCTGCAAAGATCGGCATCTGCTGTCCGCCGCCGCTCGCAAGCCCGAGGACCTTTTTGCCCCGAAGCGGACCGAACCAGTCGTGCGGCACGGGCACGGTCGGCGTCAGAAGCACGTTCCAGTCGCCGTTTTTCGCCTTTTCATAGGTTTCATGATCGATGGGAACGCCCCATTCCCAGCCTTCTTCGACCCAGCGGTCGATCGCTTTTGCGTTGATCTCCTGATAGTTCATGATCCCTCCGTATAAAAAAGGAGCACCGCAGGATGCTCCCCGAATCGTTTCAGTTTATGTTTCCGCCGAGCTCCTCGGTCCAGCGGAACGTGCCGGTCTTTCGGACGTTTTCGCCGTAGATGGTTTTGAAATCGTCGCGCATGGAGATCACGTTGAAGCCGAGCGCCTCCCATTTTTCGCGAAGCTCGTCCCCCTTCTCCGGATGTCCGTAATCGCGCACGTCGTCGTCCGCGATCAGCATGAACGCAAGGCTCTTATAGGGATTGTTGCTGATCGTGTAAAGATGCATGGCGGAATCGCCGCTGCTGTTTCCGAATGAAAGCACCGGCTGTTTGCCGATCTCGCGCACGATCGCCGTGACCTTGTTTGTTTTGAGGTTTTTCACCTGCAGCCGGTCGGTGCGGACCAGCTCGTCCCCGGGCTGAAACGTATAGTCAAGGCTGTCCTTGTCCTCCTGCCCGCTTGCTTCGAGCGCAACGTCCATGCCGATGAAATGGTCCGACGGCACGTCGACCATGCCGTCGAACAGCTCGCGGCAGATATAGCGGTCGCTGCCGCTGACGACGTAAACGGTAAAGTTGTTCTCCGTGAGGTAATCGATCACCTCGACGATCGGGCGATAGAACGCCTGTCCGTAGGTCATGCCCTCGAAGCCGTCCGCGTCGCGCACCAAAAACTGCGTCACATAGTTCTGGAACTCGGTCACGGTCATGCCCGCATACGCCTTCGCCGCAGCGTTTGCGTGACGAAGCGCCATGTCGCCCGCATAAGTGTGGGTCGGACCGCCCGCGCGGATCTCCTCCGCGACCGCTTTGAGCTCCTCGTCCGGCGTAAAGGTCGGATCGGCGAGAATGCGCCAAGCCAGCATATAGTATTCGAGATAGGTCGGGAACAGTTCCCCATAGATCGTGCCGTCCATGTCAAAAACCGCAACGCGGTTTCCGACCGGAATGAAGTCGGGCGAGCTTTCGTCCGTGACCGTTTCGACGTATTCGATCAGCAGATCCAGCGCAGGCGCGACGTCGTTCCACGACGCAAAGACCTCCTCCTCGACTTCGCCGTCCGTCAAAGAATCTACGATGGTTATCTCCGGGGTTTCCGTGTCCGGGTGTTCTTCCGTCGGTTCTTCGATCGCGGGCGCTTCGGTCGGCGCTTCGGTTGCGGGCACTTCGGTCGGCGCATCGGTCGGCGCAGACGTCGCTTCGGTATCGGGCGCAGTTCCCCGTCTGCATCCGGCAGCGCAGAGAACGAGCATTAGGATCGCAAGGATCAGAGCAATTTTCGTTTTCATAGAAATTCCTTTCATGTATCGTAAAAAATCGTAAGCTATTATAAAGCGTTTTTGTCCGGCGCGCAAGCGTTTGACGCCGGATTTTTGCCGATTGCGTAATAGGTGAGGTTGCGCAGCTCGCCTAAGTATTCAAATTCCCGCTCGGAAAAGCGCAGATACTCCATGCCGCACTTTTCCATCACGCGGCGCGACGCGTCGTTGCCGGTAAAATACGACGCCGTGACGGTTTTCATGCCCTTTTCGTCGAAGAGATAGGCAAGGAACCGCTTGACCGCTTCGGTCACATAGCCTCTGTTCCAGTGATCCGAGCCGATCCCGTAGCCGATCTCGCATTCGCCGTCGGCTTCGTCAAAATACAGAATGATCCCGATGAGCTTTCCGGTCGCTTTCAAACGGATCGCAAAGAGGTCGTCCCGCCCGAGATACGTTGAAAAATCGAAGGCGTCGAGGGATTCCGCATAGCGGCAGACAAAGGTTTCGAGCACCTTTTTGTCGTGCGAGATGTTGTTGAAATAATCCTCTTTGTCGGTCTCTCTGATCCGGTCGAGGATCAGCCGTTCGGTCTCCATGCGCTCGGGCTTTAACGCAAACTCGATCTCGTCAAGCCCGCCCGGGGTGATCTTGCGGTTTCCCGTCTCGAAAAAGCCGAGCCGTTCATAGAGCCGCCTTGCGCCCGCGTTGTTTTCGAGGATCCAAAGCGAGGGCGTGCCGGTCGAGACCGCCGCGGCAAACCGCAGAAGCTTCGTGCCGTATCCCTTCCCCTGTTCCTCCGACAGCACATACAGGTCCTCAATGAGGCTCCCCGTCACGGAAACGACGCCCTTCGGCTCCTCGTCAACGAGCAGAAAGACCCGGCTTTTTGCGTCCATCTTACGCTGAAGGTACGCCGCCTGCCGCTCCGTCGTATGGCTTTCTGTAAATTCCGGCGTGCAGAACGCGCGATGCGACTCCCGCCACGCCGCAGCGTGCACCGCCGCCGCTTCTAAAAGATTCGATGGATCGACCGGGATGATCATGGTTGTTCCTCCGTTTCATACTGTACGTTTGCGGGATCGGACGAACGCGCTGCGTTCGCTGTCCTTTCCACCTCATCCGGCTGACGCCACCTTCTCCTCGGAGGAGAAGGCTTTTGGTTGAGCCCTAACCAAATCGGATTATATACACAGGACTTTGGTATGCCGAGGCTTCTCCCCCTTTCAGGGTGGAGAAGCTCCGCGAAGCGGTGATGAGGGGGTTCATCGGATCCGCGAAAAGCTGTCGCTTTTCTGCGTGTACTCTTCATCCGATCCCTTCGGGATCACCTTCCCCATAACAAGGGGAAGGCTTTCCGGCGTGTTGTCCATCTTCTCGAAAGGCAGACAGGGCTTATTTCTTTATTCGGGCATCCGCGCAATGAGCGCCGCAACGACCTTCCGGATCGGGGGCGAGATCATCGAAAGATCGATCTCCTCCTTTGCGAAAAACCGCAGCGCTTCCATCTCCCCGTCGCGCGCCGACGGTTTTCCGTGCCATTTCCGGCAAAGATACACGATCTCGAAATTGGAGACCTCGTCGCCGTTCGGATAGACATAGTGCGCCTCCGGTCCGGAGTTCACGCAGAAGAACGTGAGCTCGTCCGCATGCAATCCCATCTCCTCGAACAGCTCCCGCTTTGCGCAGTCCTCAGCGCGTTCGTCGATCTCCGCCGCCCCGCCGGAATACCCCCACAGGTGATTGTCCGCGCGCTTTCCGAGCAAAATCCGCCCTTGTTCGTCGATGCACGCGACACTTGCCGCGCATTGCATCAGCGTCCGGTGTCCGACGAGCTTCCGCATTTCCGCAATGTAACCTGTCATGTTTGTTCCTCCGTATCAAGGTCCAGTTTCAGCGTCAGCGCGTCGTACTTCTGCCCGCGGACCGTGCGAAGATCCTTCATGCAGGCGTACGGAACGAAGCCGAGCTTTTGCGCGACGCGCAGCATGCGGGCGTTGCCCGACCACGTCTGCGTGTATACGCAGCGATACCCGCAGCGTGCGAGATATTCGATAAACTGCCGAAGCGCTTCCGTGCCGACGCCTGCTCCGCGCGCGTCGCGCTCCGGGACGTCGATGCCGACGGCGGGGATCTTTTCCGGATTCTCGACGTAATCGAGATCAAAGTAGCGGCTGACCCAGCCGACGTGTCTGCCGTCCAGTTCGATCTCGAATTTCCAACGCGGCGCGTCCTTCGGCAGTGCTTTCACCTGTTCAAAGTATTCCGTCCAGCTTTCGCGCTCCGCTTCCGGCGTCGTTTCCTCCTGTTCCCACGGCGCGTCCCAGTCCATCCATTCGGTCTCCGCGGTGAACCACCGCACATAGTCCTCGATATCCGATTCGATCATGTCACGCAGAATGACCATGCTCCCTCACTTTCCGTTCGTGCCGTTCACAATTGCGGCGTAGGTTTCCTCCGGGATCATCGGCGAACCGATTTTATGAAGCAAGGCTTCGGGGATCGCGCCGGTTTCGGCATACGCTTTGCCCGCCTGCCGTAAAAGCGCAAGGCGCGGTTCCGTCACGACGGCCGCGGAAGGCTCGTTGAACAGCGGACTTTCCGGCACGGTAAGAATGGTGTGATTGCACGGAAACAGAAGCTTAAACTGCGCGACCGCAGGCTCAAAATTGTGTTTGCTGTTCGGGAAGCCGCAGCCGCAGATCATGGCGTAGCGGAGATGCGAAAAGTCCGCCTGCCCGACGTGCTCGTACCGGTCGCCGACCTTTTCCATCGCCATGGAACTGAGCGGCAGGATGCGGTCGATCAGCGCCTTCAGCGGCGCCGGCATGCCGTAGCAGTAGAGCGGGAAGCTCAGAAGCAACAGATCGCTTTCGAGGATCGCTTCAAGGATCCCGCGCATATCGTCGTCGTGAATGCACGTCCCGCCGTTGCGCATGCAGGCAAAACAGCCGGTGCAGTATTCGATGTGTTTGTCGATGACGTGGATCGTTGTGACCTGCTGTTCACCCGCGTCGCGCATGCCGTCCAAAAACGCGCGGGTCATGTGCATAACGTCGCTTTTGTCGCGCTTCGGGCTGCCGTTCAGAACCAGGATCTTCATGATTGCACTTCCTTTTCCGTTTTTCAGCGCACAAACGGCGCGCGGTACGCCGCGTTGATCTCCGCGATCTCCTGTTCCCCGTCGATATAGGGCTGATAGATCGCTTCGATCCGTCCGCCGCCCAGGTTGTCACAGCCATTGCAGAATTCGCAGTCCGCGCCGCACGCGCCGTACAGCGCTTCCCGCACGATCCGCTCGCGCTGCTCGCGCGTGGTGTCCTTGATCAGAATCGACTTCATAGGTGCTCCTCCGTTACAGGTCCAGATTTTGCCGCGCTTCCGCGCTGCTGTCCGTGATCATGGCAAGCGTTTTGCACGCCGCTTTTTCAGCGCAGGCGCCGCAGGTTCCGATCTGCTTTCCGCGCGCGCATTGCCGGATCGGACAGAGCGAATCGCAAAAGACCGTCTTTGCGCCAGCGATACGGCAGCCCGTACAGTGGATCATCTCCGGCGTGATCGTGACGCCGTTCAGCTTTGACCACTCTTCGGCAACCTTTTTCCGCAGCGCGTCGTCGTTTCGTACCGTCGCAAGCCGCGCCTCGCACGTTTCGCAGTCCAGTCCGCAGTATGCAAGATAATTGTTCTTCGGATCGATCTCATGCGGATCGGAGCCGGTCCGGATCCAGTACCGCTGCTCGACCTTACGGTCCTCGTCCACAAACTCGTTTTCAAGCACGCCGCCGTTTCTTTGGATCGCCTTTGCGGAGCCGACGTTGTCCCGGTCGCAGACGACCAGCGCGCGCTCGATCCCGAGCGCTTTGCATTCGATAAGCGCAAGGCGCAGAAGCTCCGTGGCATAGCCCTTCCTGCACTCGCTCGGACGGATGCCGTCGCCGATGTGCCCGCCCTCTCCGAGAAGATACGCGTTCAGATAATGCCGGATATTCACCGCGCCTAAGAGCCGGTCGCGGTCCTCGTCCAGCAGGAAGAACGTCGAATCCGGGACCTTGCCGTCTTCTGGCGCTTTGATCTCCAGTTCCCGAAGATAGCGGTCAAAATCGTGATAATCGTTTTTGAAGATCGCCCACGGGGAGCCGTTCGTGCGGTTTTTCACCTGGTCCGCCTTCCACTCGTCGATCATTTCGCCGAGCTGCTTTTCGTATGCCCTTGTGAGTCTGATGAGTTTCAGCGCCATGTTGCCCTCCGCTTTCGTTTTGACCATCATATCACAACCGTGCCGCCGTGTCACGGGTTTCTTCGCCGATTCCGTATTGAAAGGCGTCCGAAAATATGGTATACTTATGATTTGAGCGAGCGCCGGAGAAACGGCGCGAACGAAAGGAGAAATCATATGAAATTTTCGGAAATGCCCTACAAGCGCCCCGATCCCGAAGCGCTCATCAAGCGTGTGCAGGAACTGACCGAACAGCTCAAAAACGCAAAGAGCTATGAAGAAGCGAAGGCCGTCTTTCTCAAGTATGAGGAGGAGGAAAAGGCCAGTGACACGATGGCGTCGCTGGCGTACATCCGTCACTCGATCGACACGCGCGACGAGTTCTACGACGGCGAGATCGAATTCTGGGACGAATTCGGACCGGAGATCGAGGAATACGCGCAGGAATGGCTCGAAGCGATGCTCTCCTCGCCCTTCCGCAAGGACTTCGAGGCGGAGTACGGCGATCTGCTCTTCGTGAACGCCGAGATGGACAAAAAGACCTTCTCCCCCGAGATCATCGAGGACATGCAGAAGGAGAACGAGCTCGTCACCGAATACGACAAGCTGATCGCGTCCGCGCAGATCCCGTTCGAGGGCGGCGTGTACACGCTGTCGCAGCTGACGCCGTTCAAGACCGACGCGAACGACGAACGCCGTCTTGCGGCGTGGAAGGCCGAGGGCAAGTGGTACAAGGAGAATCAGGAGCGTTTCGACGCGCTCTATGACGAGCTCGTGCACCTCCGCGATACGATGGGTAAAAAGCTCGGCTACGGCGGCTATACGCAGCTCGGCTACTACCGCATGGAGCGCAACTGCTACACGAAGGAGGACGTCGAACAGTTCCGCGCGGCGGTGCAGAAGTATCTCGTGCCGCTTGCGGACAAGATCATGCGCGCGAAGGCGAAGCGGCTCGGGAAAACCTATCCGCTGTCGTTTGCGGACGCCGCGCTGGATTTCAGAAGCGGCAACCCGCGTCCCCAGGGCACGCCGGACGACATCCTGAACGAGGGCAGAAAGTTCTATGACGCGCTTTCGCCGGAGACTTCGGAATTCTTCCGCACGATGCTCGACGAAGAGCTGATGGACGTTCTGTCCACCGAGGGCAAGGAAGGCGGCGGCTACCAGACCGATCTCGCCGCGTATGAGCGTCCGTTCATCTTCGCGAACTTCAACGGCACGCAGGGCGACGTCGAGGTCATCACGCACGAGGCGGGTCACGCCTTTGCATACTGGATGAACCGCAAGCGCGTTCCGAGCGAGTACATCGGACCGAGCGCGGAGGCGTGCGAGGTGCATTCGATGAGCATGGAGTTCTTCGGCTGGCGGAACGCGGACGGTTTCTTCGGTCCAGACGCGAGAAAGTTCAAGTACAGCCACCTCTCCGGCGCGCTGACCTTCATCCCGTACGGCACGATGGTCGACCATTTCCAGCACATCGTCTATGAAAAGCCGGAGATGACGCCCGCGGAACGTCACGCGGAGTGGAAGCGGCTGCTCGGCGTCTACATGCCTTGGATGAAGCTTGACGGCGAGATCCCGTTCTACAGCGAGGGCGAGGGCTGGCAGCGGCAGAGCCACATCTATGAGGTGCCGTTCTACTACATCGACTACTGTCTCGCGCAGACGGTCGCTCTGGAGTTCTGGGCGATGATCCAGAAGGATCGCGAAAATGCCTGGAAGCACTATATGGCGTACACGAAGCAGGGCGGCAGCCGCACGTTCGTCGATCTTCTGAAGAACGCCGATCTCGTCACCCCGTTCGACGAAGCGTGCCTGAAGGAAGTCTGCGAGACCGCGACCAAGTGGCTGGAAAGCTTTGATCTGACCGGCATTGAATAACACATTCCGAGACGAACAAAGGATGTTCGGAAATCCGACACGGTTTCCGAACATCCTTTTTTGATGCTGCTTTGTTTGTCCGATGGTGATTACAGACGCTCGGGGACCTTGGCGTTGACCGCCGCGATCAGCTCCTTGACCTTCGCTTCGACGGTCGCCGCAGCGCCTTCGATGGCGATGTCTTCGCGGAAGGACTTGTCGCGCGCGGCAAGCTCGAACGCGTTTCTTGATAGCGTCTTCGGCGAAATGACCACGCGCACCGGCGCGCCCAAAAGATCCGCGTCGGAGAACATGACGCCCGCGGAAACGGGACGATCGTCGAACAGCACCTCGACGCCCGCTTCTTCGAGCTCGCGATACAGCGTTTCGGCAGCGTTTCTCACGTCCTCGTTGTCGATGCGCAGCGCGCAGATCTCGACCTGCCACGGCGCGATCGTGATCGGCCAGACAGGACCGTAATCGTCGTGATGCGCTTCGCACACGGACGCGATGAGCCGTCCGACGCCGATGCCGTAGCAGCCCATGATCGGGTTCTTGCGTTCGCCGTTTTCCGCGTCGTAGGTCATGCCCATCGCTTCGGTGTAGCGCTTGCCGAGCTGGAAGATGTTGCCGACCTCGATGCCGCGGCGCACCTTCAGACTGTGCTTACCGCAGTTCGGGCAGATGCCGCCCTCGACCGCTTTGGAAAGGTCGAGGTATTCGGTCGTTTCCTTTAGATCGCGCGTCGGCGTGAAGCCGGTCAGGTGATACTCAGGCTTGTTCGCGCCGCAGACAAGGTTCGTCGCGCCGAAGATCGAGCGGTCGAACAGGACCGTCGCCTTGGTTTCGAGGTTCACGGGACCGATGTTGCCCGCGGAAAGATTTGCGTTTTCGACGTCGAGCGCCGGATGGATCTCGGCTTTCAGATAGTTCGTGAGCTTTGTCTCGTTGACTTCCCTGTCGCCGCGCACGAAGATCAGCACATACGAGTCGTCCGCGTTGCGCTGATAGACGACCGCCTTGCAGGTCTTTGCGTTGTCGACCGAAAGGAGCTTTCCGACCTCCTCGATCGTCTTGGCGTCGCCGGTGAAGACCTCGGTGAGCGGTTCGAGCGTTTCGTCCGCGACGTTTTCGGTGATCGCGTCGCATGCCTCCATGTTCGCGCGGAAGCCGCACTCGGGGCAGAGCACGATGGAATCCTCGCCGATGTCGGTAAGCAGCATGAACTCATGGCTGACCTTGCCGCCCATCATGCCGGAATCCGACTTGACCGCGAGCACCTCGGGCACGCCCGCGCGGGCGTAGATGCGCTCATACGCACGGTAGGCGCGCTCGTAGTACGCCTCGAGGTCCTCCTGCGAGGTATGGAACGAATACGCGTCCTTCATCGTGAACTCACGCACGCGGATGAGACCGCCCCTTGCGCGCGGCTCGTCACGGAACTTGGTCTGGATCTGATAGATCATGAACGGGTACTTCTGATAGGTCCCTGCCACGTTCATCGCCATCTGCACCGCCGCCTCCTCGTGCGTCATGCCGAGGACCATGTCGGTGCCGCCGCGATCCTTGAACCGTAAAAGCTCCTTGCCGATGGAGTCGAATCTGCCCGAGCTCTGCCAAAGCGTTGCGGGCATGACGACCGGGAACAGGACCTCCTGTCCGTCGATCGCGTCCATCTCTTCGCGAAGGATCCTTTCGATCTTGTTCTGAATGCGCTTTGCCGGCGTGAACAGCGAGTAGATACCGTTGCCGACCTGCTTCATATAGCCGCCGCGCGTCATCAGATTCTGGCTCTCGATGTCGAACGCGCGCTCCTTGAACCGTTCGCCCAAAATGTTCTTTACCTTCATGTTTTCCTCCAAATGTATGTCAATTTAATCTCTTTCTTCGTACATCCAAAAGAGCTCGTTGTCCGAAACGACCATGCCCAGGCTTTCCTGGAGCTTCCGGGACGCGTCGTTGGTCGTGTAGATCTGTCCGTACGGCGTCCATCCGCGGCTTAAAGCGAGGTTATGCAGCGCGATCTCCAGCGCGGAGCCGATGCCGAGCCTTCGGAACTCGGGTAAAACCTCCAGCATGCCGCCGGAGCCGTCGCCGTGGAAGCCGATGAACCCCGCAAGCGCGCCGTCCCGATACGCCGCAAGCACGTCGCCATTTTTCACGCGATCCAGATAGCGTTCTGGGTCGCCCTCCGGATCGTAAACCGAGAGCAGAAACGGCAGCTCCTCCGCCGGGAACGGCCGGATCTCGCATACCGGCGGCACGGGGATCGGGTCTTTGCCGGGATAGTACGCCTGCCAGCACGCCGCGGCATGGTTGATGTTCGGATACGTTTGAAACACCGCGTCGCGCGAAGGCTCGTTATGCGCCACGAACAGGCGAACGCCCTCCGGAACCGTTTTCAAAGCGCGCTTGCCCGCTTCGACCGTGTCGGACACGAGCAGACAATAGCGGTCCTGCTTCATGAGAAGCACCGCATCGGCTTCGGCGTACAGGATCTTTGCGCCGCCGCGCCGGATCGCTTCGATCATGTCGATGCGGATCGTGCGATCCCGATCGAGATATGCAAGGATCTCCCGTTCGTTCATGGCGTGACTCCCTTCACATCCTTGGAAAAGTGCTGATAATCCTTCTGCCCCTTGAAGTGCCCGCCCCACTTCCAGCCGTGCTCTTTGAACAGCTTATAGCAGAGATCGTCCTCGGTGATCATGCCGGGGCGAAGATCCTTGCGGTCCAGATACGGCTCGCTCTCCTTCGGCGAGAAGCTGCCGTCCGGCTTGATGTACGGATTCTCGACCGGATTGACGTCGATCGCCGTGCCGTAGCTGTGCCGCGAAAAGGTCTTTTTGCCGGTGACCTTGCGGCAGCAGTATGCCGAGGTGTTGTCCGCCGACATCGAAAGCCCGTCGTCGAACGGCTGTCCGAAATCGTCCAGAAGCCGCACCGAGCGCAGCGGATACTGTGCATTGAAGAGCGCTTCAAAGATCTCGATCACATCGTTTGCGACCTTTTTGTGCACCAGCAGCGCGCCCTCGTGCTCTGCGCCGTCGAAGTCGACGTACCGGATATGCACATAGCGCAGATCGTCGAGCTTGACCGGCGCGTCCTTCGGATCCTCCGGATAGCTCATGCCGATGACATAGCTTTTGAGCGCTTCGGTCGGCGCACAGTACCAGAAATCCGGATTCGTTTTCGATTCCGTGATCTGTTCCCCGCGATACGGATCCGGCGTCGGCGTAGGCTCCGGGGTCGGGACCGGCGTCGGCGTCGGCGTGGGCGCGGGCGTCGGGACCGGCGGAAGCGTTTCCGGCGCCTGCGTTTCCGTGACGATCACATCATCCTCGATCGCAGGCTCCTCCGTCGGAATCGCCGTTGCGGGCGGTTCCGTCGTCTCGCTCATTTGATTCGGTTGTACCGTGCAGGCGAGCATCAGCATCGCGCAAAACAGCGGTAAAAGGCGTTTCATAAATGTGAGTATAACGCAAATGATCGCGCTTGTACAGAGCTTTTTTCATATAAAAAGCAGCCGCGCTGCTCTTGCACGGCTGCCCGATCGACAGTTTTGTCTCTACTCCAGCTTTTTCAGCTGCTGCTTGGCGAGGCGTTCCCTTTTGCGCTGTCCGCTGACGACGACGTAGACCATCATGATGATCGTGATGACGTACGGGATCGCGGAGGTCAGGTCGGCGTCGACGAGCTTCGAGCTCTGCATCTGGAGCCCGATCGCGTCGAAGAAGCCGAACATCAGCGCGGCAAGAAACACCTTGACCGGGTTTGCGCCACCGAAGATGACGCAGGCGAACGCGATATAGCCTCTGCCCGCGACCATGCGCTGACCGAACTGCCCGTTGAGATTTCCGAGCGACAGATGCGCGCCGGCAAGCCCGCAGAACACGCCGCACAGGATCGAAGCGATCCACTTCATCTTCTCGGGGTCCTTGCCCGCCGTACGCAGCGTTTCGGGCGATTCGCCGGAAGCGCGGATCCAGAAGCCGACCGGCGTGCGGTAGACGAACAGCCACATGAGCGCCACGAGCACCCAGGTGAGATACACGAACAGGCTGTGTCCGCTGATGACGCTGCCGAGGAACGGAATATCCTTGATGAGCGGGATCGCGATGTTATGAAGATGCGGAGCGTTTGAAATGCCCGCGGAGTCGAACAGCGAACGGGAAAGGTACACCGTGATGCCCATCGCGAACGTGTTCAGCGCGCAGCCGATGATGAACTCGTCGGAACGAAGCTTGACCGCAAACAGCGCAAAGAACAGCCCGACGAGAACGCCGAAAACGATCGAGGCGAGAATGCCGAGCGCGGCGCTCGCAAGCGCGGTACTGACCGCCGCCGCGGTGAACGCGCCCATCAGGATCATGCCGTCCATGCCGATGTTCATGATGCCCGCATGCTCGGTCATCAGTCCGCCCAGAGCGGCGAGCGCGACCGGCGTGGCGCTTCTCAGCATCTGGTTCAGCGTGCTGGATGCGACCGTCCAGAAGTTCCAGGTATTCTCATTCATGCGCGGCACCTCCTTCCCTGCGTGCAAGGATATCGCGCTGCGCCCTTCGCCGCTCCCGCGCTTTGCGGATCGCGGCGCGAACGCCCTTTTCGCCCGCCATGCAGAAGATGACCGCGGTCTGAATGATCCAGTAGATCTGAATCGGCACGCCGACGGTATCCTCCATGAAGATCGCGCCCCAGCGGAGGATCGCAAAGATCAGCGAGATGATGATCGTCGGGATCGGCTGATACTGCGCGATCATCGCGACCATCAGCCCCTCGAAGTAATACTCGTTCGAGATCGAGGACTGGTACTTGCCTGCGGCGCCGTATACGCGGAACATGCCGACAAGACCGCACATCATGCCGGAAACGACCATGGCGATGATGACGATCCGGTCCGCCTTGAGCCCCGCAAACCGGGCAAAACGCGGGTTGTCGCCCGTCAGACGCATCTCATACCCCTTGGTGGTCTTCTGTAAAATGTACCACACGAGGAACGTCAGCACCGCGGAGATCAGGATCGCGGTGGACAGGTTCGAGCTCGGGATGAGCTTTTCGAACATAAACGACTGGTTCAGCGGACTCGTGTCGCTGATTACGCGCGGATTCGGGTTCTTCCACGGACCCTTTGAAAAATAGCCGCAGAGATACACCGCCACCGAGTTCAGCATGATCGTGGTGATGACCTCGTTGACCTTCAGCTTGACCTTCAGCACGCCCGGAATGAACGCATAGAATCCGCCGACGAGAATCGCGCCGAGCGCGGCGCACGGGATCGCGATCCACGGGGATGCGTCCTTGAGCCAGACGCCGATCTGCGCGGCAAACAGCGCGCCTAAGATGAGCTGCCCTTCGCCGCCGACGTTGAAGATGCCGGCGCGGCTTCCGACGTCGCACGCAAGTCCGCACAGGCACAGCACCATGGCGTATTCGAGCATGTTGCCGAAATACAGCTTGGACGAGAAGGAGCCGCCGAGCAGCGCGCCGAGCGCTTTGCCGGTGTCGAAGCCGGTGATGGCAAGGATGACCGTGCCGATGAGAAGCGCGACCGTAAGACTGATCACAAGCGCGACAAGGTAGCCGAGATCGACCTTGCGCTTCAGCCATGCAAACGCGTTTTTCATGCCTTCGCCCCCTCTCCCGTGCCGGTCATGTAGAGACCGATCTCCTCTTTTGTGATCTCGGACGCTGTGAACTCGCCGGTGATCTTTCCTTCATACAGCGTGATGATGCGGTCCGAAAGGCGGAAAACCTCGTCGAGGTCCGCGGAGCTTAAAAGGATCGCCGCGCCTGCGTTGCGCTGCTCAATGATGCGCGTGTGGAAAAACTCCATCGCGCCGATGTCCACGCCGCGCGTAGGCTGCGAAATCACCAGCACCGGCGTATCGAAGCTGAATTCACGCGCGACGACGACCTTCTGCATGTTGCCGCCGGACATCGAACCGACCTCGGTATGGATGCCCGCGCCGCGGATGTCGAATTTTT
>JAEEGH010004656.1_pt1 | contig 35015 bp, 27 predicted proteins | sample 9134181 | NCBI WGS metagenome assembly JAEEGH01 (sample SAMN16246544, study PRJNA631951) | gut metagenome | biome: gut microbiome; feature: rumen; material: DP-attached | host: Bos | place: Iran: Karaj | collected 2018-10
TGTCTGTAGTCTCTGCAAGCGAAAGTGTCACACTGATGTTGTTTTGGCCAGCCTTCAGGAATGTGCGAAGTTCACTTTCTGACAGTCCGTCGATATGTCCTAAACGAGTATAGCTCCAAGAGTTTGAATCGTAGAAGATACAGATGTTGCTGCCGTTATAGAGAACGACATCTCCAGGCTGAGCTGTCATCTGCTCATTTTTCGTTGTCAGCGATCTGCCCAAAGCCCCCCAAATCTCGAAATTGTTGTCGTTGAGCGTTAACGTGATGGGCGCGTTCTGAAGTGCAGCAACCAACTCTTGTGTTGCAGTATTGTTCACCAGCGTCACGCTCTGCGTTTGTCCACCGATGGTGATGTATATCTTGTCCATAGTCGTATTCTTTTTAGCGAAAGTCAGCGTTTTAAGCCAGTTTTCTATCAGTGTGGCACGATTGCCGTGGTTACTGGCGTTAATCCACAATGCATCGCCCATCCATGTTACATCAGGCAACAGTCGCTTGGCATCTGCCACCACACCGCTGATACCGCTGCTGGAACTTGACACAATCATGCCGACGTGCTTTCCTGCCATCAGAGAAGCACTCTGGAACAGGTAAGACTGCATGATGGCTGCCATCTGACTCCACCACAGCGGGGTGACAATGATGATGTTCTGGTAGTCGCTGAGTGATGTAGTTACAGGGTCAATAGCTGGGTAACTGCTGGCATCGTTAGGATTGGCCTTGATGGCATTCAGCAACTGCGTGCCCAAGGCATAGTTGTTGGCCTCGTATTTCAGTCCCTTTTCAGCAGGCTGAATTTCCAGTACGTCGGCCTCGATCTGACTGGTCAGCGTGTTTACTATCTCGCGGCAGTTGCCTGTATAGCTGTAATATACCACGAGTGTCTTGCCCGTATTTTCAACCTTCGTATTGTTATTTTCAGGCACCTCAGCCTTCACATTGTTATCTGCGGAACAGCAGCAGAACAACATTGCTGCTAAAAATGATAAAATCTTTTGCATCGTTATCGTTGTTTTTTGAATATCAGTTTCATGGTCTCGGGGTCGAGTGGCTTCATGGTGGGCAGTTTCAGGTCTTTCACCATGTGGAGCGTGCCCTGCTTGTACTTCTGGAAGTGGTCGGTCTTCAGATGCTGCTGATAGGCTTCCTCCGAAGCATAGATTTCGAGGATGCGAATATGGCATGAGTCCTCAACACTCTGCATGGGGTAAAGGCAAATGACGCCAGGCTCGCGCTCTATACTCAGGCGATCCACCTCGTTGGCAAAAGCTAAGTATTCCTGCAAATACTGCGGATAGACCTCAATCTCAGCAATGCGGACAATCAGAGACCCTCCTCCTTGCCCCTCCCTGTGATGGAGGGGAGTAGAAAGTGATTGGGTGAGGCTTTGGGCATTCTTCCATAGAATCATCTCCTTGAACGGTGCAAGGTCAGGCTCTTTTGAGAGATAGTCCTTCATCCTTGCCAGACTCTGTGTGAGCACTTGCGGAGCGACGTAGGGATAGTCGGAGCCGTAGAGCAGGTGGTCGGGCGTGGTGATGGTGAGCAGCATGCGGATGACCTCTGGAGAGTGTGCTCCTGCGAGGTCGTAATAGAGGGTGCGGAGGTTGGCCTCATAGTCAATCTCGCCCACCATCTTGTTGGTCTGCATCACGGGAGTCAATGACTTCATGCGTGGGATGGTCAACGGCAGATAGGCACCGCAATGGGGAACCACTACCTTGATGTTATTATAGCGAGCCAACACGTTGCGACTGATCATATTCGACACGGCACGGGTGGTTTCTGAGAGATACTCCTGCATGGCGAGCGGTGTCTGCTTCATCACCTGCTTATTTACTGGCTCGGGGCGATGCGGATGCAGGATGACAATAGCCTTGCGCTCATTCAACACAGAGAAAAGCGTGTCGAGTTCGGGTGCACCAAGATACTGTCCATCGACATTTGTTGCCAACTTAATGCCATCAGCCTTCAGTACGTCGAGCGCATACTTCGCTTCTTCAATGGCTTTCGAGACATCGGGCAGAGGTAATGCTGCACAAAACAGGAATCTGCCTGGGTGCTCTTTCTTGATACGGGCGGCAGTTTCATTTGTTTGTCTCACCACCTCAGCTGATGATGGTTGTGGTGCTGCCAATGTCAATACCGATGTCTGCACACCAGCCTCGTCCATCCATCTGAGATGATTCTCCACATTGTACTTTGGCAGTGGGAATCCCTCGTCCATCACTCGTCCCTCTGTTTCAAGAGCCGATACAAATTCAGGAGTGATGATGTGACTGTGCACATCAATCACGCCCTGAGCGAAACCGTTTGCTGCTATCATAAGACTCAGCAATAATGCTTTAGTTTTCAAATCTTGACTATAATCTATCAACTATCAACTATAAACTGTCCTTAAGTACTTGTACTACCTCGTCGCGATTCAGAATGTAGTAACCACCCTGGCAGATAGGACAGGCATCAGCCATTCCCTCAATCAGTTCTGGTTTAGCACCACAATCAGTGATGTTCATTGCCAGTCCTAATTCACGCATCCACTGTTCCATAGTCTCAAGACCCTCCATTGCAACCTGCTCGTCAGTCTTGCCTTCTGCAGAAACGTTCCATACATTCATTGCCAGACGCTTGAACTTCTGTACGGCATCGGATGACTTGCTAATGAGCAGACGATAGTAAGCACCGCTGACAGCAGCGAGGGTGTGACCATGTGTGGCATCGGTAAAGGCTGCAACAGCCTGACCCAACATGTGAACCATCCAGTCGGTAGCTTTGGCGCGGTCTATGAGAGTGTTGAGTGCCCAAGTGGCTGTCCACATGATGTTTGAACGAGCCTCGTAGTCCTCTGGGTTTACATTAGCCTTGCGTGAGCTGACGATGAGTGAACGCATCAGACCCTCTGCAATGTAGTCGCTGGTATTGTCATCGGTGCCAGAGAGATACTGCTCCAGAATGTGGCTCATTATGTCGTAGATGCCAGCCACCATTTGATACTTGGGAACGGTAAAGGTGAAGCGGGGGTTGAGAATGGCGAAATCTGGGTTGCGGAAGTTATAGAACATCTTGCGGTTCTCCGAGTGACTGGAGATAACCGAACAGCTGTCCATCTCAGAACCTGTGCCAGCCATAGTGAGCACGCAGCCCACTGGAATCCAACGGCAGGTCATAGGTTGCCAGTTTTTGAAGTAATACTCCCAAGGATCTCCGTCGTACCATGCGCTTCCGGCTACTGCCTTGCAGTAGTCAATGGTTGAACCACCGCCCACACCGAGGATGAAATCGACATTCTCCTTGCGAGCCATGTGGGCACCTTCTAATACCTTTTCTATAGTAGGGTTTGGCATAACACCAGCTATCTCTACAACCTCACAGCCAGCTTTTTTCAGTTCTGCCATCACCTGGTCGTAGATGCCGTTGCGCTTAATGCTGCCGCCGCCATAGCAGAGCATCACCTTCTTGCCATAGTTTTTAAGTTCTTCACTCAGTTTGCTTAAAGAATCCTCACCGAAGTGCAACTTCGTAGGATTGTGGAATGTAAAATTGCCTAACATGGTTTTAAAATTTAAGTTTTGTATTTATGATTTCTGGGTGCAAAGGTATAGACATTATATTATATAGGTATTACATATATTAGCTGATTATATACCAATTTCGCAGATTTTAATTGAAAACTTCAAAATATATACCATTATTAGATTATTATATATATCTTTGTCCCCGATATGAAGCATGTTCTGAAAGTTGATAATCCCAACGACTATGCCCGTTTTGTGGATGCGCCCGTGTTGCATCCATTGATTAGCATCATCCATTATGATGAACTGGCACCCTTCCGTCATAGTCTGAACAACTATGGCGTGTATGGGCTGTTCATTCAACGACAGTTTCCCTTCAATCTCTCTTACGGCATGAGAAAATTGCAGGTGAGCGATGGTTCCATTATTGCTGTAGAACCAGGACAAATAGGTGGTTTGGAGGATGATGGTGAGCGCATCTCGTTGTGTGGTTGGGTGTTGTTGTGGTCGCCGGAACTGTTGCATGGCAGCGAGTTGGAACGTCAGATAGACCGTTATCAGTTCTTCTCGTATTTTTTCGATGAATCGCTTCGGATGGAACCTGACGAATGGCTTTGCATCACGCAGCTGGTGGCGCAGATGCGACAGGAGCTCCAGGCACACGAGGATTCGCCATCTTTGAGAAACATACTTCTGGGCTATTTAAGACTGATTTTGGAATACTGCAACCGCATCTACCAACGTCAGATTTCCAAAGAGAATAGGGGAGAGAACGACCTACTGAAGCGCTTTCACAACCTGTTACAAACCTATTTCCGTGAGAATCGACAGCTTTCGCAAGGTTTGCCCACCGTTGCGTGGTGCGCCTCACAGCTTGCCTATTCGCCTCGTTATTTTGGCGATATTGTCCATAAGGCAACGGGTGGTACCGCCATCGGCTACATTCATAATTATATTATAAATCAGGCGAAAAGTCTGCTGATGCAAGGTCATAACATCAGCGAGACCTCCCGCCTGTTGGGTTTCGATTTTCCCCATCATTTTACCCGCCTGTTTAAGCGCATTACAGGTCTCGCTCCTCGCGAGTTTTTAGGGAAATAAACTGTAAACGAATGTTTTGTGAATTATAATAAATATATTTGAACTATGTCATACATGAACAAATTTACCCAGTCGGAAGAGTATCGTCGCGATGAACTAATTCGAATCATTGAACATTCTGTAGAGAAACTGACTCTGCAGGAACTTGAAGCTCTCTATTACGATATGACTACTAAGTCGTACATCAATGATAATTAGGGTAGGCAGACCCTTGACGGTTTTCTGTCATTCAATTACTTCAATGTAAAAACTGAATGGACGGAAACCGTCGTTGCAGCTGATCATTGCACTCATAGGGTTTTTCATCCAGCCATCGTAGAAATTTCCTTCTCCTCTGGCAAGCGACTCAACAAATTCACGCATGGATTGCCATGCAGACGGACACATCCCTTCAGGACGTTTCCCGTCCTCAGAAACCCATTCCTGTCCCTCTGTTACATCACAAGTATGCTCAATTGGGTTTTCGTATTTTGCCATCAGATCGCTATAGACGGTCTGACGGATGGCAGTAATCCGTACTTTGTTCATCGCTTATTTACGTTTCCAAGTCTGGGTTTCATGCAGGAAACCAAGATAGCCTCTAACCTTCAGGTCTTTGCCTTCCATCCAGATGGCACATTTGTAGGTTTTGCCGTTTTTAGGGTTGTAGATTTTTCCACCTTCCCATCTGTCTTTGTTCTTTGTAAGACCACTGAGAATGTGAACTCCCATCAGATTGCGGCTGCGAAGACTCTTGTCGGAGTTGTGACTGTCTTTTGTGTCAGGACCCTTTTGCAACCAGATAATCTTTCCGTTTATGGTGTTGCCTTCTTGGTAGATTTCTACTTGGGCATCACCTGCTTCTGTTAACCACTTTCCTAAAATTTCCTGTGCAAAACAGTTGGCTGATAAAAGCATAAGAACCATGCTGAATAGTAATTTCTTCATATTTTTCGTTTGGGTTTTGGTTTTGGTTATCGTTTTTTATGCTAAAAAGAATAGGCTTACTCCGAAGACGGAGATGAGTGCTCCAAGGATAGACTTCCATGTGATGGGTTCTCGGAAGAGCAGATAGGATGGTAGGATGATGATAATAGGTGTGAGAGCCATCAGTGTTGAGGCTATGCCGGCACTGGTGTATTGGACTGCCATTAGTGAAAAACCTACTCCGACGAATGGGCCGAAGATGGTGGTTGCGGTGGCAACTGTCATACCCTTCGCATCATGGAATGCCTGACGCAGAGGACGGAATCCCTGACGGAAATACATCAATATTGTGAATCCTATGATACCTGCTATGCAGCGGAAGAAGTTGGCACTGAATGGTACGAGCCAATCTGGTATGGTGCCTGTGTCATAATGGTTCATACCGATTTTGCTGAGAACCAGTCCTACTCCCTGACAGAGGGCTGCTCCGATGGCGAAAAGTACTCCGTTGAGCGGAAGTTTGAGCGATAGTCTGTGGCGTTCGCCGCGACCAAGTACGGAGATGCTGATGCCGAGGAGGGTTATAAGCATTGCCAGTATGCTTTTGGGAGCCATGTGCTGACCAAGGGTTATCCATGCTGTCAGTGCGGCAGAGATTGGGGCGATTGTCATAAAGAGCTGACCGAAGCGCGAACCGATGATGATGTAACATTGAAAGAGGCAGAAGTCGCCAATGACATATCCCACCAAGCCTGAGAGCAGCATCCATCCATATGCTTCAGTTGAGCCTCCAGATGGAAGTGGTGAACCTGTTGAATACCAAAAGAGTATTAATGAGAAAATCAGTGTTAGGGACATACGCAATACGTTGAGTGTGAGGTTGCCCATGCGTTTGCTTCCGTATTCGCTCAACAGTGCTGTGGCTGTCCATGAAAATGCAACACCTATGGATATGAGTTCGCCTAAAAATGCCATAGTTATTAGTTTGTTGCAAAGGTAGAGGTTTTTTAGTTAATAGTTAAAAGTTAATAGATAAAAGTTGTCGAAAAAGAAAATGGAGGTGCAACCAATGTGTTGTACCTCCATAGTTTTTATAGTTGGATTGTGGATTACTTCACTTCCTCGAAGTCGGCATCCTGAACGTTGTCGCCACCGTTTGACTGGTTGTCGTTGCCTGGCTGCTGACCGCCCTGGAATCCTGCACCTGCGCCGGCTGCGCCTGCACCTGGCTGCGCACCTGCAGCGTACATCTTCTGACTTGCTGCCTGCATCTTCTCGTTGAGGGCGTTGATAGCTGCATCGATCTGTGCTACGTCGCCGCTGTCCTTAGCTTTCTTAAGTTCTTCGATAGCTGCTTCGATAGCTGGCTTGTCTTCTGCAGGAACCTTGTCGCCATTCTCCTTCAGGAAGTTTTCTGTCTGGAATGCTACAGAGTCTGCCTGGTTGATTTTGTCGATACGTTCACGCTCTTTGTTGTCGGCCTCTGCATTTGCTTCTGCCTCAGCCTTCATACGATCGATTTCCTCCTTAGAGAGACCGCTTGATGCCTCGATACGGATTTCCTGTTCCTTGCCAGTTGCCTTATCCTTAGCTGATACCTTGAGGATACCGTTTGCATCTATGTCGAATGATACTTCAATCTGTGGAACACCACGACGTGCCGGTGCGATGCCTGTGAGGTTGAAGTTACCGATTGACTTGTTCTGTGATGCCATTGGACGTTCACCCTGAAGTACGTGGATAGTAACTTCTGTCTGGTTATCGGCTGCAGTAGAGAATGTCTCTGTCTTCTTGCAAGGGATGGTAGTGTTAGCTTCAATCATCTTTGTCATGACACCACCGAGAGTTTCAATACCCATTGACAGTGGAGTTACGTCGAGCAGGACGATGTCGCCTACACCTTCTTCCTTGTTGAGGATGGCACCCTGGATAGATGCACCTACTGCTACTACTTCGTCTGGGTTAACACCCTTTGAAGGAACTTTGCCGAAGTAGTCCTGAACAAGCTGCTGAACAGCTGGGATACGGCTTGAACCACCAACGAGGATTACTTCATCGATTTCGCTTGTAGAGATGCCTGCATCGCGGATGGCAGCCTTACATGGTTCGAGACATGCCTGAATGAGGTTGTGTGCAAGACTTTCGAACTTAGCACGTGTGAGTGTAGTTACGAGGTGCTTTGGTACACCGCCTACAGCTGTGATGTATGGCAGGTTGATTTCTGTAGAAGAACCGCTTGAGAGTTCAATCTTAGCCTTTTCAGCAGCTTCCTTCAGACGTTGCATAGCCATTGGGTCTTGTGTAAGGTCGATGCCCTCTGCTGCCTTGAAGTCGCCTGCAAGCCAGTCGATGATTACCTGATCGAAGTCGTCACCACCGAGGTGTGTGTTACCGTTTGTAGAGAGCACTTCGAATACGCCGCCACCGAATTCGAGGATTGATATATCGAAAGTACCGCCACCAAGGTCGAACACTGCAATCTTCATATCTTTGTTGGCTTTGTCGATACCGTAGGCAAGTGCTGCGGCTGTTGGTTCGTTGACGATACGTTTTACGTCGAGTCCTGCAATCTGACCAGCTTCCTTAGTAGCCTGACGCTGAGAGTCAGAGAAGTAAGCAGGAACGGTGATGACAGCTTCCTTTACTTCCTGACCGAGGTAGTCTTCTGCTGTTTTCTTCATTTTTTGGAGAATCATAGCAGAAATCTCCTGTGGAGTATAGAGTTTTCCGTCGATGTCAACACGAGGAGTGTTGTTGTCACCACGCTTTACTGTATAAGGAACACGTGCGATTTCCTGCTGTACCTGATCGTAGGTTTCACCCATGAAACGCTTGATTGAGAATACTGTGTTCTTAGGGTTTGTGATAGCCTGACGCTTAGCAGGGTCACCTACCTTACGTTCGCCGTCTTTTACAAAACCTACAACAGAAGGAGTTGTACGCTTACCTTCGCTGTTTGCAATTACTACAGGCTCGTTGCCTTCAAATACGCTGACACATGAGTTTGTTGTGCCAAGGTCAATACCAATAATTTTTCCCATAATCTTATAATGTTTTTGTTGTTAATACTCTTGTTTTCTAGTTGTGCAGTTCCATATGTGCTATTCAGCAGTTTGAAACTGACAGCAGATTAATCTACAAGAAACGTGCCACGTACCCAGAAACTGACATGTGGACTGACAAAGTATGACAAATTGTCAATAAAATATTTGTGAAGAGGAACGGAAAAGTCATAATATTTCCATGAATTTGGTTATTTTTTAAGAAAACATGTATCTTTGTGCAGATAAATTTAAGACTCATGAAAAATCATATAGTATTTCTTCTCTTTTTCTGTTTGTGTGGCACAATCGGAGCACAGGTGGAAGTGACTCCTGAAGACTCTGCTCTTGTTGTTCAATTGTTGCAGAAAGCAAAGACAGAACGTGGGGACGAACCGCGGATGATTTACTTCGGAAAACAGTTTCTGGGTCTGCCATATGTGGCACATACGTTGGAAAATGGTGACAGGGAACACCTGATTGTGAATCTGCACGGACTTGACTGCACTACGTTTGTTGAGACTGTGGCTGCATTGTCGTTGTGCGATTCGTATGATCAGCGTACATTCAAGGATTATTGTCAGTGGCTCACCACATTAAGATACCGCCATGGTAAGATGACAGACTACACAAGCCGACTGCATTATTTCACGTGGTGGGGAGAGGATAATGAACGTTTGGGATTGGTTTGTCAGGTGTATGACCCGCAAGTTTTTGTGGAGACTCAGACGATAGATATCAATTATATGACTACTTTTACTAAATATTATAAACACCTGAAAAACAATAAGCAGTTTGTGAAAAAGATAAGCGAGTATGAAAAGGCTTCGAAGGGGCAGAAGTTCCGCTATATTCCCAAACGGCTGCTGAATATGCCACAGTCTTCTGCATTGGGTGTAATACACGACGGAGACATCATTTCGATACTTACTTCGAAAAAGGGACTTGACACTCAGCATATAGGAATTGCCTTTTGGGAAGACGGTAAGTTACATCTGATGCATGCCTCGAGTCTGTATAAAAAAGTGGTCATGGACAAGACGACATTTTTCGACTATGAGGTAAAGCAACCTTCGCATATCGGTATCAGAGTGTATAGGGGAGTGAAGTTCTGAGGAAACAATAATTTTGAAAAACAGAAAACGATGAAGAAAAGTTTATTCTTTCTGCTTTCAATGCTTCTGTTTGTCAGTTGTAACGGACAGAAACGTGAAGGAGCAAGTACAGAAGTGGTGCTGGAAACGACTTTGGGTGATATACATATCGTGCTCTTTGACGATACTCCAGGACATAGGGATAATATCGTGAAGAATGTGAAGGACGGGAAGTACGACGGAGTGACTTTTCATAGAGTGATTCGTAACTTTATGATTCAGACAGGAGACCCTGCGACTAAGGGGACAAATGGAGTGGCACAAGCGTCAGACAGTGCTGCTGCCAAGACTCCGACAGAGCGTATTCCTGCTGAGATAGTTTATCCTAAGTATTTCCATCAGAGAGGATTTGTGGGTGCAGCCCGTGACGGTGATGATGAAAACCCTGACAGAATGTCGGATAAATACCAGTTCTATATCATCACAGGCAAGATTTGTTCTGACGACGACCTGGACGGATATGAGTCGGCAAGAGAAGAACGTGATGCTCAGATTCTGTTTGAAAAGATTTGCAAGCAACATCAAAAAGAGATAGATGCTTTGAGAGCAGCTCGTGAACAAAGACGCCTAAGTGATAAATTGGAGACTTTGCTCGATGAGGCTAGGATGAAGATGATGGAAAATCCTCCTCTCACTTATACCAGAGCACAACGATCGGCATATCGCAGCAGAGGTGGTGCTCCCTGGCTTGATGGTGAATACACTGTGTTTGGTGAGGTCGTAGAAGGTATGGCTGTGGTGGAGAAAATCCAGAAAATCAAAACCAATGCACAGGATGTGCCTTTGGCAGAAGTCAGAATAAAAAGAGCATATATAAAATAAATGAGTTATGAAAAAGAGAATGTTTTTAGTGCTTTTAGCACAACTGATGGTAATGGGGATGTCTGCCCAGGTATCCTTTGGTAAGGCAGAAAAATTCAATAGTGATTGGCATTTCTTGCGTATCGACACTTTGTGGAATGTGCGTGAACGCCTTCGTAAAGGTGAACGTATGCCAGAGTCGCGTCCTGATATGAAGGACGCAGATTTTGATGACAGCCGGTGGCGTCGTGTTTCTGTACCACACGATTGGGGTGTAGAACAACCTATGTCGCCCGATAAAGGTTCGTGTCAGGGCTATCTGCCAGGAGGAATCGCTTGGTATAGAAAGCACTTTAGAGCTACTGATGCTCCGAAACAGTATGTGTATTTCGAGGGCGTTTATAACAACTCGGAAGTATATCTCAACGGTCATTTGCTGGGTAAGCGTCCAAGCGGATTTGCTTCGTTTATGTATGATATGACACCATATCTGAACAGGACGGGCGAAAACGTATTGGCAGTGAGGGTGAACCACAGTGAGGAGAACGATTCGCGTTGGTACACAGGTTCCGGAATCTACCGTAATGTGTGGCTTATCAGTGCTCCCGAAGTACATCTGGCACAGTGGGGAACAGCATACAGGCTGAAGACTATCAACAAGAAGAAGGCAGAGTTGGAGGTAGATGTGGAGACTACAGATTGCAGAACAGAGAAAAGTCCTTTGCAGTTGCAGGCTACAATAGAATTGAAAGATGCAGAGGGTAGGGTTGTTGCAAAGGTTGAGCAGAAGATAGGTACTCAGGAAAAGAAAACGGTAAAACTTAATGTTGCTAAACCGCAGCGTTGGACTCTTGACAATCCGTATCTCTACACATTGACAACCCGGTTGTCGAACGGTGATGCATCAGAGGTGAAAGTTGGATTGAGAACATTGCAGTTCTCGCCAGACAAGGGTTTTGCACTGAATGGCGAATGGATGAAGGTGAAGGGAGTCTGTGTGCATGATGATGCCGGTGTATTGGGTACTGCCGTTCCTAAGGAAGTATGGCGTCGTCGTATTGCAGAACTGAAGTCGTTGGGTGCTAATGCTTTGCGTTTGAGTCATAATCCTCATGCTCCAGAACTCTACGACTTGTGCGATGAGATGGGTATGCTTATTATGGATGAAGCTTCCGACGAATGGGAGTTTCCTAAGCGTAAGTGGTTGAAGGGTTGGAATCAGGGCGCTCCTGGTTTCCAAGGTACATACAGCTATTTTGAAGAATGGATAGACCGTGATGTGGCAGATATGGTACGTCGCGACCGTTGTCACCCGTCTGTCTTTATGTGGTCTATCGGTAACGAAGTGGATTATCCTAACGACCCATATTCTCATCCTGTGCTCAATGGTAGTGGTACAGAATTTACCCAACCTGTTTATGGTGGTTACAAACCTGAACAGCCGAATGCTGAGCGCATAGGTCTGATAGCACAGAGATTGTCGAAGATTGTTCGTGATATAGACACCTCGCGTCCTACAACAGGCGCTTTGGCAGGTGTTGTGATGTCGAATGAGACTGCATATCCTGATGCAATCGATGTGGTTGGCTACAACTATACAGAAAGCCGTTATGGAGTAGATCATAAGAAATACCCGAAACGAGTATTATATGGTTCGGAAAACCGTCACGACCTTGCTGCATGGAAGGCTGTGAGTGAAAATGAACACATCTTCGGACAGTTCCTATGGACAGGTATAGACTATCTGGGCGAAAGTGGAGTATGGCCTGCAAGAGGTTCGTCAGCCGGTTTGCTCGATTTGGCTGGACAGCGTAAACCTAACGGTTGGTATCGTGCTGCGTTGTGGAGCAATAAGCCTGTATGCTACATAGGTACTTATGCGGCAGGTCCGCAACGTTTCGGTTCGCGTCAGAATAATCAGCGGACTACTTATGTGTCGCCTTATGCAAATGATACGTGGAACTACGAAGACGGACAGAAGGTTCGCGTGGTTTGTTATACCAATGCTAAATCTGCACACCTCCAGCTCAACGGACAGACTATAGGCGGTGAACCGACCAAAGATGAAAATTCCGGCATACTGTATTGGGATATAGATTATGCTCCGGGAACTCTGTCATGTGTAGCAGACAACGGCAGCAGTTATGAGGTGAAGACGGTAAAGGCACCTCATGCACTGAAGGTAACTACCGATTCGTTGGCTCATGTATTTATAGAAGTGGTTGATGAAGATGGTAATCTTGTGAAGAATGCAGACCATGAAGTGACACTGTTTGTTCGTGGTGCAAGACTCTTAGGTATGGAAAACGGAAACATGTCAGATGTGACAGTTGCAGGTCGTCTGCGTCCTAATCGTTTACGCGTTTATGGAGGACGACTTGTGGCATATATCGAACCTGCGACAGAGGGTGGACAACTGACAATTCGTGCTTCGTCGCCTCTGTTGCCTAATCCGACAACCACTATTTCTATTAACCGATAGAACATATTATTAAAACGATGATAAAAATGACACAAACAAAGTTATTAAGCAAATTGCTTGCTGTAGCGCTTTTGCTGGGCGCAGTTCAACATGCAGATGCACAACGTAAGGAAACAATTCTCAGAGACGGCTGGCGTTTCTCCAGAGCAGAAAATCTTACCGGTACCGATGCGGCACAACCGAAATTCAATGATAAGGGATGGAAGGAAGTGAGTATTCCGCACGACTGGGCAATCGCAGGTCCTTTTGATAAGGAAATAGACAAACAGGTAGTTGCCATAGAGCAGAACGGAGAGAAGGAAGCTACGGAGAAAACCGGACGTAGTGGTTCGTTGCCTTGGATTGGCAGCGGGTGGTATCGTACCAGTTTTACAGTTGATAAAGACTGTGCAAGAGCCATTCTGAACTTCGACGGAGCAATGGCAGAACCCGAAGTGTATGTGAATGGAAAGAAAGCCGGAGAGTGGAAATACGGATATAATGCTTTCAATGTTGATGTGACTTCGTTTGTGAATAAGAATGGGAAACCAAACACTTTGGCTGTTCATCTGCAGAACGTAGAGGAGAGTAGTCGTTGGTATCCAGGTGCTGGACTTTATCGTCCTGTGAAACTGATCCAGACAGGCAGAAGTGCTATTGCAGAATGGAGCATTACTGCCAATACGATTAGTGTTACTCCAGACGACCGCATGGCAGTAGAGCAGTTCGGTGCTCAGGCAGTCGGTTTCGGAGGGCAGTTTCTGGGCTTTGATTTCATTGTACGTGTTGGAAATAAAGAAGTGTCCCGACTGGTCAGACTTGATCGTGATGGAAAAGCTACGACTACAGGTACTTACTTTGGTGTTGATTGTTGGTCGCCTGAAACTCCTGCACTCTACGATCTGACAGTAGAACTCTGTGTGGTAAATAATGATGGTAGCAAGGGAGAAGTGCTCGACCGTCAAGTAAAGAAGATAGGCTTCCGCACTGTTGAGTGTAATGCCGAAGTCGGTTTTGCACTCAACGGTCAGAGTCGCAAGATAAAAGGCGTATGTCTGCACCACGACTTGGGTTTGCTCGGTGCAGCAGTGAATAAAGCTGCTATCGTACGACAGATAGAACTTCTGAAGACAATGGGTTGCGATGCTATTCGTACAGCCCATAATATGCCGTCGCAGATTCAGATGGATGTATGTGACTCACTGGGTATGATGGTGATGGCTGAGAGTTTTGACATGTGGGTATATGCAAAGTGCAAGAATGGATATGCCCGTTTCTTTAAAGAATGGGGCGATAGAGATATAGAGAACCTTGTGAGGGCAAATCGTTTGCACCCTTCTATCATCATGTGGAGTGTTGGCAATGAGATTCCTGAGCAGGGCATGAAGAATGGTCCGCAGATGTTGCGCCACCTACAGGAGGTTGTTCGTATGTACGACAAGACTCGTCCTATTACCAATGGTATGGATCGCATCGACAATGCTCTTAATACTGGTTTTGCTCAGGTGGCAGAAGTACCCGGAATGAACTATAGAGTACATAAGTATGAGATGGCTCATGAGCGTTTAGGACAGGGTTATCTGCTGGGTAGCGAAACCGCCTCAACTGTATCGTCTCGTGGTGTATATAAATTCCCTCTAACGGAAGAAAAAGGTGTGACATACCCCGACGGACAGTGTTCGAGCTACGACTTGACAGCTTGTTCTTGGAGTAACCTGCCTGATGACGACTGGCAGATGCAGGACGACAAATATTGGGTGATAGGAGAGTTCGTATGGACAGGTTTCGATTATCTTGGTGAACCAACTCCTTATGACAATTACTGGCCGAGTCGTTCGTCGTACTTTGGCATCTTCGACCTTGCCGGACTGCCCAAAGACCGCTACTGGTTGTATCGTTCCCACTGGAATAAGACGGAGAACACCATACATCTGTTGCCTCACTGGAACTGGGAGGGCAGAGAAGGGGAGGTTACTCCTGTGTACTGTTACACAAACCATCCGACTGCAGAACTTTTTGTGAACGGACAGAGCTACGGAAAGAAGACTAAAGACCCTAATTCTCGTTTGGATCGTTATCGCCTGCGTTGGAACGATGTAGTCTATAAACCAGGTGAAGTGAAGGTTGTGGTGTATGACAAAGATGGTAACGAAGTGGGCACTGAGACTATGAAGACAGCTGGAAAACCTAGCCGTATTCGTGTTACAGGCGACAAAGCTTTGTATAAGAACGAAGAATATCCTTTGCTTAAGGCAGACGGAGAAGATATGGCATTCCTTACAGTTGATATAACTGATAAGCATGGAAACATCTGTCCGAATGCAGATAATGAAATTCATGTAGAGGTAACGGGTAGTGCTGTGTTCAAGGGAATGTGCAATGGTGATGCAACCAGTCTCGAACCATTTACTTCTCCGTTCATGAAGGCATTCCACGGACAACTTGTGTTTGCTATCCAGACAGTTAAGCAGCAAGGATTCATCAATATAAAGGTGAGCGGCAAGGGACTCAAACCTGCTACTTTGGAGATATTTGCTGAATAAGAAATGCGGACAGATGCTCTATATTTTTGAATTTTTTAATTCTATTATTTTTTAATTCAAATATATTGCGTACCTTCGCGGCGCAAAACGATGAAGCATAATGGCATATACAACAATTATAAACCTACTATCACTACGACTTACACGGTTGTGGTGAGAAAGGTATGTCTGTATATGTGCAAAAGATAGAAACACAATGTATAACCCTTTCTCACGATGCTGTGAGAAGGGTTTTGTTTTTATCATGCTCTCTTGCGGACCAGTGAGATTATCATTAAAAACTAAAATATTATGGCAGACAGATTATTTATTTTTGACACAACATTGCGCGATGGCGAACAAGTGCCAGGATGTCAGTTGAACACTGTAGAGAAGATTCAGGTTGCAAAGCAGTTGGAAGCTCTCGGTGTGGATGTGATTGAAGCAGGATTCCCTATCAGCAGCCCAGGCGACTTCAACAGTGTAGTAGAAATTTCTAAGGCAGTTACATGGCCGACTATTTGTGCGCTGACTCGTGCAGTGGAGAAGGATATCGACGTGGCAGCAGAAGCTCTGCAGTATGCAAAGCACAAGCGTATTCACACAGGTATTGGTACTTCGCCTTCTCACATTAAGTATAAGTTCAATTCTACTCCTGAGGAGATTATCGAACGTGCCGTGAGAGCTGTGAAGTATGCAAAGAAGTATGTTGAGGATGTAGAGTTCTATGCTGAGGATGCAGGTCGTACAGACAACGAATATCTGGCTCGCGTCATTGATGCCGTAACAAAGGCTGGCGCTACAGTTTGTAATATTCCTGACACGACAGGTTTCCGTGTGCCAAACGAATATCACGAGAAGATTAAGTATCTTTACGAACACGTAGATGCTTTCGCTGCAGGAAAGTCTATCCTGTCAACCCACTGTCATAACGACCTTGGTATGGCTACTGCAAATACTGTTGCCGGTGTTCTTGGCGGAGCTCGTCAGGTAGAGGTGACAATCAACGGAATCGGTGAGCGTGCCGGTAATACTTCACTTGAGGAAGTGGCAATGATTTTCAAGACTCACCCCGACCTCGGCATCGAAACAAATATCAACACTACTAAGATTTATCCTACGAGCCGTATGGTTTCGTCGCTTATGAATATGCCTGTTCAGCCAAACAAGGCTATCGTGGGACGTAATGCCTTTGCTCACTCTTCTGGTATCCATCAGGATGGTGTGCTGAAGAATGCTTCTACTTACGAAATAATGGACCCTAAGGAAGTAGGTATCGATGACAATGCAATCGTACTGACAGCCCGCAGCGGTCGTGCAGCCCTGAAACATCGTCTCCACGTAAACGGCATGGAAGTGGATGGTGAGAAACTCGATAAGATATACGAGGAATTCCTTAAGTTGGCTGACAAGAAGAAGGAAGTTACCGATGACGACATTCTCGTTCTTGCAGGTGCTGAGCGCAGTGCAACTCACAGCGTAAAACTCGACTACTTGCAGGTTACAACAGGAAAGGGTGTTCGCAGTGTGGCAAGCATTGGTTTGCAGGTGGCAAACGAACACTTCGAATCAGCTGCTTCAGGTAATGGTCCGGTAGATGCTGCAATCAACGCTCTGAAGAACATCATCAAGCGCAAGATGATTCTCAAGGAATTCACCATTCAGGCTATCTCGAAGGGTTCTGACGACCTTGGAAAAGTTCACATGCAGGTAGAATACGAAGGACATCTGTACTACGGATTCGGTGCTAATACCGACATCGTAACAGCTTCTGTTGAGGCTTATATCGACGCAATAAACAAATTCAGAAACTAATATAACTCAACTTTCGCAAGTTGAGCAGAAGGGTAGTTAAAGGGAAGTTAAAGGGAAGTTAAATGGGAGTTAAAGGGACAATAGTAGAGGATGCTTGCCCAATTTGATGCAGTATCGTCCCCATAACTCCTCAGTAACTCCTTCATAACTACACAATAACTCCCCAAAGTTAAGCTTGCGAAACTTAAATAATATACTATGGGTAAGACTTTATTTGACAAGATTTGGGATGCTCACGTGGTGCAGAACGTGGAAGACGGTCCTACACAGTTGTACATCGACCGCCTCTATGCTCATGAAGTAACCAGTCCTCAGGCTTTCGACACCCTCCGCGACAAGGGAATCAAGGTGTTCCGTCCTGACCATGTGATTGCAATGCCTGATCACAATACCCCTTCCGACCAGCAGAAGGAAATCCACGACCCTGTGGGACGTAAGCAGGTAGAAACCCTTGCAAACAACTGTAAGGAGTTTGGTATTAAACACTTTGCAATGGGTACCAAGGATAATGGTATCATCCATGTAGTTGGCCCTGAGAAGGCTCTTTCTCTGCCGGGAATGACAATTGTCTGTGGCGACTCGCACACCAGCACTCACGGAGCAGTGGGAGCTATTGCAATGGGAATCGGTACTAGCGAAGTGGCACAGGTGCTCGCTTCACAGTGTATCCTGCAGTCAAAGCCAAAGACAATGCGCATCAATGTCGAGGGAACTCTTCCAAAGGGTACTACAGCTAAGGATGTGGCTCTTTATATAATGGCTCAGATGACAACCAGCGGAGCTACAGGCTATGCCGTAGAATATGCTGGCAGTGCAATAAAGAATATGTCGATGGAAGGTCGTCTGACACTTTCCAACCTCTCTATCGAAATGGGAAGCCGTGCCGGTCTTATCGCTCCAGACGACATTACTTTCGCCTATCTGAAAGGACGTGAGTATGCTCCGAAGGGTGCCGACTGGGACAAGGCTGTTGAGGAGTGGCGCAAGCTCTATTCCGACCCGGATGCTAAGTTCGACAAGGAAGTTACATACCGTGCTGAAGACATTGCTCCACGCATCACTTACGGAACCAATCCGGGTGCCGGCATTGCTATCGACGAATGTATTCCTACGCTCGAAAGCATTCCGGAGGCAGACAAGGCTCAGTTCCTTGGTATGCTCGACTACATGCAGTTCAAGCCAGGTCAGAAGTTGGAGGGCATTCCTGTTGACTACGTATTCCTTGGTGCTTGTACCAATGGTCGTATCGAGGACTTCCGTGCTTTTGCCAGCGTGGTAAAGGGAAAGAAGAAGGCCGCAAACGTAGTGGCTTGGCTCGTTCCGGGTTCTTGGCTCGTTCGTCAGCAGATTATCGACGAGGGCATCGACAAGATTCTTGCTGAGGCTGGTTTCGAACTCCGTCTTCCTTCTTGCTCAAGTTGTCTTGCTATGAATCCGGATAAGGTACCGGCAGGAAAACTTTCCATCTCTACAAGTAATCGCAACTTCGTAGGTCGTCAGGGACCAGGTGCCCGCACCATCCTTGCTTCTCCGCTCGTTGTTGCTGCTTCTGCTATCACAGGAGTTATTACTGACCCGAGGAAGATTTAAAGTTTAACGTTTAAAGTTTAACGTTTAAAGATTTAGAGTAAAATGGCAAAAGAGAAATTTGACATCATACAGTCAACTTGTATTCCTATCGAGATTGACAACTGTAATACAGACTTGATTATTCCTGCCCGTTACTTGGCAAGCACCACTCGCGACCCTAAGTTCTTTGGCGATGCTTTCATGCACGACCTTCGTTTCGATGCAGAGGGCAAGCCGGTGGCTGATTTCGTCATGAACCAGCCTGAGTACTGCGAAGCTCCTCGCAAGGGCGTTCACGAGATTATCGTGGGCGGTCAGAACTGGGGTAGTGGTTCCAGCCGCGAACATGCAGCATGGGCAATTGCCGGTTATGGCGTTCGCGTGGTTATCTCCAGTTCGTTTGCTGATATCCACCGCAACAACCTGCTCAACTGTTTCGTGCTTCCTGTTATTGTAAGCCGTGAGTTTCAGCAGGAACTCTTCGCAAGCATTGCTGCCGACAGCAAGACAGAGGTGAAGGTAGATGTGCCAAACCAGACAGTTACCAACATGGCAACTGGTCACAGTGAGCACTTCGAAATCAACTCTTACAAGAAATATTGTCTGATGAATGCTTACGACGACATCGATTTCCTTCTGAGCAATACAGATAAAATCGAAGCGTTTGAGAAAATAGGTTAGTGGTTAAAGGTTAGAGGTGAGAGAATTGATAATTGATAATTGACAATTAATGACTCTCGACTCTTGACTCTTGACTCTTGACAATTATGCATTATGCATTATGCATTAACTAAGGCTTTCCATAGATTGTCGTTGGGGACTGGTGCCTCAACGACAATTTCTTTTTTGCTTATGGGGTGAATAAACTCAATCTTGCGGGCGTGCAGACATATTGAGCCGTCGGGATTGCTGCGCTTGGCTCCGTATTTCAAGTCGCCCTTGATGGGACAGCCCATCTCTGCCAGTTGACAGCGAATCTGGTGGTGGCGTCCAGTTTTTAGTTTTACTTCCAACAGGTAGTAGCGGTCGCTCTTGCCAATGACCTTGTAGTCCAGTTCCGCGCGTTTCGAGTCCTTCACCTCGTGGTCGTAGGCGTACGACTTATTCTGTTGTTCGTTTCTCTTAAGCCAACTGATTAGAGTGCCTTCCTGCTTAGGCGGCATCTGACTTACTATTGCCCAGTAGGTCTTGTGCACTTCGCCTGCGGCAAACATCTTGTTCAAGCGGGGTAGGGCTTTGCTGGTTCGGGCAAAGAGAACCAGTCCGCTTACGGGACGGTCCAGTCTATGAACAACACCAAGGAAGACGTTGCCTGGTTTTGCATACGCTTCCTTGATGTATTGTTTTACGGTCTCCGATAACGGTTGATCGCCGGTCTTGTCGCCCTGAACTATCTCGCCGCTTTCTTTCGACACGATGATGATGTGATTATCTTCGTAAACTACTGTCATACTCTCTATATTCCAGACTGACGTGACGACCTTAACTTTTTGTCGGCGCAAAGATAGTGTAAAAAAACAACTTGCAAGTAAATAGTTCGAAAAAATATCAATTTTGCTCGAAAGTAAAAATAAACGAGTTTTATTTTGTACTGTGCTCGCATACATGTAACTTTGCAGGCAGAAATAAATAAAGATGATTATGGCAACAGTAGTATTTTTTTAAAATTATAATAAAGGAACACCTGACCATATACATTAACGAGATATGAGAAAGATTGAGATGATAACAATGTTTAACGCGGATTGTTTGCCTACGCCAAATAATTCGTTATCACTCACTCACTCACTCACTCACTCACTCACTCACTCACTCACTATACTTCCTTATTGACTATAAAGACATTGAGCGACGACATTTGTGTCGGCGCGCGATGGCGATATACGGCTTGTCCTGCATTCGTGCGGGGCGGGCCGCTGTGTTTTTATGCCCAACAGAACATTATAATATGTAAAAACATAAAACAATCAAGAAAAAGATGAAAAGGATTACAAAACACTCAATGAGTATTAAGAAAAACATTTTCGCGCCCTTGGCCTCGGGGCTGGGCGCAACGCGACGGGCAGCCATGCTGCTGCTTGTGATGATGCTCACGACTGCAACAGCGTGGGCGGGGACGGTCGATGTAACCGTCAACGTGACGGGCAGCGGCTCGGTGTCTATTGGCAACCAAACGGCTACGGCGGGCAATCCGTTCACTACGTCGGTTGATGATGGCGCAAGCGTTACGCTGACCTTCGCGCCTGATGCCGGTAATATCGTGACCGTTGCAAAACGATTATATAAATATGATGAGCATGGTACCGCCGAGGCCAACATCGCCATCAGCGGCTCGACAGCCACATTCCAGATACCCAACGACATCTGGAATGGTACGGGAGTGACAATCAATGTCACGTTTGGCGACGGTCTCATCGGCGGTGCTGACGAAGCCTCGGCTGTGGCCTTGACGGATGCGACGGTGAGTAACCTGGCCGGAGGATATTACAAGGTAGAGAGCGACATCTCGTTTGACCACACGCTCAACCTCATCGGCGACACCTACCTCGTCATTGCCAGCGGAGCGAAGATGACCGTCAGCTCTTCCGAAAATGGTATCAATGGCGAGTCGTATGCGCTTAACGTCCTCGGCGAGGGAACGCTCAACGTTACGACTACAGGCTCATATAAGATAGCCGTATATGTTTCCAGTTACACGCAATTGGGCTGCTCCGTAAACCTGACTACAACACATTATGGAATGCGATGCTCTGACAGCTTTAATATCAGCGGCGGCTCGTTCAAGACAAACGGTTCGAAGGGTATCTATCCGGATAATAATGCTGTTAACATCAGCGGCGGCAAGCTGGAAGCATCGAATATCGACGCCAATATCAGCCTGAGCTATAGCAACACTGACGATTATATAAAGGTGGATAACTATACCAGTGGCAAGACAATGACGATAGCCAACGGGCAGACTTTCACCGACGGCACGACTAACTACAGCGGCACGATTACAAACTTATCGCCATTGAACGGCAAAAAGCTATTTCCTTTTGTTTATATACACTTGACGTTACGGGATGCAACCTGTACAGAAGTGGGCATCAAGCAGGAGTGCTGGCAACGCAGCAGTGACGGTAAGTATTTCTCGGACGAGAACGGAACGAATGAACTCAACGCATCGGCTGTTGAGACTCCGATGATTCCCCACTCAGGCGAACACCACGATGCTACGGATACGCACATTGAGTATTGGCAGTGTTCCGTGTGCGGCAAGTATTTCAGCAACTCTGGCTGCACCACGGAGATAACGGAAGAGGACACCAAGTTTTACCGCACCATCACGATTGATAATGGTATCAGCGGTCTTGTCACGAGCAATGTTGACAAGGCTGTTGCAGGCACTACCGTGACGCTTACCGTCAGCCATCTGATAGATACAAGCACGCTTCAGGTGAATAGCGGCAGTGTCGCGCTGGCAGATGCCGGAAACGGAACTTATACCTTCACCGTACCTGCGGCAGACGTAACCGTGACGGCATCCACTGCTACCACCTATTCCGTCAATCTGCCTGCCAATATGGAGATTGTAAGCGCAACGAACACAGCAGATGGCAGCGGTAAGTACATTTCGGGAACGGTTGTCACGTTCAAGGCGAGCTTTTCCTATACGGCATCTAATGTGCATGACGGCGCGAACACACTGACGGCTGACGACAGCGGCAACTACAGCGTTACCGTAGGCACGGCCGACATAACCGTGACGGCCACCATCGGACACAGCAGCAACATCGACCTATCGCAAGCCCCCGGTGACTTCACCGTCGTCGATGGCGACATCTTGACCGCTGCGACGAGCCATACCGTGACGATTGCTGAAAATGCAAAGATTACGCTCAGCAATGCAACCATCAGCGGCGGCATCGTTTGTGATGGAACAGCGGAGATTACCCTTGTCGGCACGAACAGCGTGACGGGTGCAAGCTATAAGGCAGGCATACAGGTCGGCGGTTCAGGCACTACGCTCACCATCAAGGGCAACGGCTCGCTGACAGCAAACGGCGGTACTCATTCCGCAGGCATCGGTCTGAGCTGTGCGTGGGATGTTGATGCCATGGGTGGCAATATTGTCATCGAGGGCGGAAACATCACGGCAACCGGCAATGGCATGGGAGCTGGTATCGGCACAGGTGTGTGCTATGGTAAAGGAACAGACAATACGGCGACGATTGGGAACATCACCATTAAAGGTGGTACAGTAAGGGCGATTGGCGGAACAGACAATGGCTATCCTGGCAATGGCATCGGCAAAGGTGGTGCTTATAATTCTGGTCATGCAGTTGTAGGAACTATCACCATTTACGATGGCATCGATATGGTTGACGCATCTAGCATCAGCGAGAGCATCGTCTATATGCACGGCGAGAGCGAAGTGACCGCCAACAAGACTGAATACTTTACCATCATTGAGAACGGCAACTGCCGTGTTATCGCACCGAAGGATGACACCGACTACACCATCACCATTGCCAATGGCATCGAGCACGGTACGTTGACGGGTGCTGCTACGGCGAAGTTTGGTGATAATGTGACGATAACTGCCACACCAGCTCTCGGATACAGATTCAGCCGCCTTGTTGTAAAGGACGCTCAGAACAACGAAGTTGAGTCCACGGGCAACAGTTTCTTCATGCCAAAGAGCAATGTAACGGTAAGTGCAGTGTTTGAGCAAGGCATTCACGGCACGACGGAGTTTGCGTGGGGATATTATGAAGGTGATTTTGTTAAGGAGGCCACCATCTACGACGGCTTGACAACGGTAAATCTTCAGCAGGGCAAAGAATACAATATTGGTAAAGATTATTATGAATTCGAACCGGGAAAGGGGTATTGCGATAATACATTCCTGTTGGATAACAACACCTACGATGCCGACATCCCCTACGCTGGCGGCACGGGCGAGTTCTATGAGTTAGGCAATCCCACCAACTTCGAAGTTCCCTACAACGGCGAGACCGGCTACTACGACATCACTATGACCGAGGCAGATAACGGCAAGTGGAATGTATCTATTCTGAAAACCGCCGGTCAGATGGATGTCGTGCCCGACCAGACCTACACAGGCAGTGCCATTACTCCAGAGCCGACAGTCATCGCCGGCTCGTTCAACCTCACCAAAGGCACGGACTATGTATATTCCTACACAAATAATACGAATGTTGGCACAGCTAAGGTGAGAGCCACCTTCCAAGGCAACTATGCATTTCTGGGCTCTGTGGAGAAGGAGTTCACCATCCTGCCATCGACCGTCATAGTCAATGTGACGGGCAACGGCACGGTGACATACAATGATAAGAGCACGGCAAGCGGAGAAGTGATTGGTGTAGTGGCTGATAAGGGTACTGATGTTACGCTGACCCTTGCACCTACTGACGGTTACGCTGCGCGAAGTGTCGAATACGGATATACTTTTCTCAATAAATATAATAATGAGGTGACTGCGAGCGGGTTCAAATTGCCCATCAGCGGCACGACCGCCACGCTCACCGTGCCCAACGACCTGAAGGACGGCACATACGTCAACCTCACCGTTACCTTCGTTTCTGCCCTTGTAGGCGGTGCTGACGAGGCATCGGCTGTAGCACTGACAGACAATACAGTGACCAACTTCGCCGGAGGCTGGTATAAGGTGGATAGCGACATCACCTTCGACCACACGCTCAACCTCCTTGGCGATACTCATCTCATCATTGACGACGGCAAGACGATGACCGTCAACACCGCAACGGGCGAAGGTATTTTAAGCGATTACACACTCTTCGTCAGCGGCGAGGGAACGCTTAGCGTCGCGACTACTGGCGATTATGGTATAGCCGTCTGTGTCGGCAACTATGTGCAGACTGGCGCCACGGTCACGGCAAGCGGCTACATCGGTATTCGCTGCGCGGATGATTTCCTAGGCTTCGACTTCGACAATGATTTCACTTTCAGCGGCGGCCAACTTACTGCGACAGGAAACAGTGGGGGCATTTGGGCGGATAACGACATCACCCTCAGTTGCACCAATGCCACCGACTTCATACAGGCCAGCAGTTACAGCTCAGGATATGGCGCCGTGAAGATAGCCGACGGCAAGGCCCTCACCGACGGCACTGAGGCCAGCAATGGTATGAACGGTTACAGCGGCACGCTGACGTACGAACAAAGAACCGCAATCGGTGGCAAGACGCTGCACCGTGCCGTCACCACGTCGTATGTCGAGGCCAGCGGCACACTGCACGAGAATGTCATTGCCATCCCGCTGGACAACACCATGACAACACTCGCTGCGGGCTGGTATGTGGTGAACAGCGACGTGGCCTATACGGGCAAGATTACCCTCGGAGGCGACGTGAACATCATCCTCGCCGACGGCAAGACGATGAGCGTGACGAACACGGGGACGGGCAATGCAGACTTTGCAATTTACGGCGATTCGGGGTCGCTGCACATCTACGGCCAGAGCCAGGGCACGGGCGCGCTGACGGCTACCGCCAACTCCAGCGTTGCCATCAAGGTCGATGACTACATCACCATCGATGGCGGAATCGTCAACGCCACCAGCACCGGCGATGTTGGCATCTATGGTATTGACGGCGTCACCATCAACGGCGGCACAGTCAATGCCAACGGCATTTACGCCGATGGCGACATCACCATCAACGGTGGCAAGGTCACCAATAACAGCGACCCTGGCATCCGTTCCAACAACGGCACCATCATCCTCGGCCTGAGCAACGCCACCGACTACATCACCGCTGAGAGCTACAACGGTGCCGTCAAGGTAGCCGACGGCAAGACGCTGGTCGATGATGGCGGGAACATTTATACTGGCACGCTCACCAGCGAACAGATAACCGCCATCGCCGGCAAGACGCTGCGGCCCGTCATGGGTGTCGTGCTGACAAAGGACGGCTCCGGCAACATCTCAGCCGAGTTCGACGGCACATCGCTCGAGACGGTGAGCATCCCCATTAATATCACGGTGAACAGCGTGACGTTGAACCGCACGTTCACCCTTCACAAGTGTGCTACGCTGATGCTGCCGTTCTCGCTTGGTGTTGGGCAGTCGCTGAATGGCGGCACGCTCTACAAATTCGATGGAGTGAATAACGGAGAAGGGGATTGGGTTGCAACACTTTCGGAATTTACGTCGCCGCTGAAAGCCAACACGCCATACCTGATTGCGCCCAACGGACACATGACGGACGATAAAATCACCTTCGATCTGAATGGTGGCACAGTGACGCTGAACACCACCACGGCGGGCGAAGACTCTAACGAAAAAGACGATTTGTGGGACTTCATAGGAACATACTCGTATATCAAGTGGACTACCGTTACTGGCGACCAGGACTACAGTGCAGAGCGTGAAGCCGAGATAGGCAAGGTCTATGGCTTCGCAGCCGTTGAGAAGACAGGCATCCACGTGGGTGACTTTGTCCGTGTGGCCTCTGGAGCGAAAATCCGCCCGATGTGCGCCTACCTGAAGTGGAAAGGTTCGATACCCAACAATGCCCGTGCCCTGATCCGTGGTGCAGCGGCTACGGACGAGGAACTGCCGCAGCGCATCACCGTGAAACTCGTCTCGGCCAGCGGCGAGACTACCGCCATCGGCACCCTCGACACCACGACGGGCGAGGTGTCGTTCGACAGCGAGGCATGGTACACCCTCGACGGCGTCCGCCTCAGCGGCAAGCCCACCAAGAAGGGACTGTATATTAATAATGGTAAAAAGGTCGTAATTAAATAAGGAGGACTCAGCAATGAAAAAGAAAACATACGAGAAACCCACAATGACAGTTGTCAAACTACAGCATCGTACATGTCTGCTTCAGGCAAGTGGTGAGCAACCACCTGAAAATGTACCAGACTACGACGACTGGTTGGGATAAAAGACAGAGAAACGTATATGAATATGTCTAACCATAAAGACGAACGCCCTCCGCCGGAGGGGGTGGCAGATGAGCCGGCTGACCGTCAGAAACCTTAAATGGGGTGGCAGACGAGCTGGCTGACTGTCAGAAAACCCTAAATGGGGTGACATCAGATAAACTGACCTGCATCATGTAATCAGACTTGACAATAGTTTCGGGCGGCAACTTTCGGGTTGCTGCTTTTTTTTGTTGAAAAGTATTTGGAAATAAAATTTATGTTGTATCTTTGACTACGTCGAAGGTGCTTTCGCTCGAAAATCCTCAAATAAATTTGGTACTTTGCTCACTTATTCGCACCTTTGCGAGCAGAAAAAACATGATACTATGACTACAGCAGCTTTACAGAATGTATGGCAGACCATACTTGGGTACGACCTTTCAGCTTCAAACAAACGATGGTTGGCAGACCAGCTGAATGCTCTGGCTGACAAGGAAGAGGAGAATCTTCGTCCTTATACGATGGAGGAGATTGATGAACGCATAAATATGGCAGAGGAGCAAGTTGCTTCTGGGCAGTTGATAGATTCGGAAGACATTGCTTGTGAATTGAAAGAATATGTAGGTTCTCATAGATCAAAGATTTCATGAAGGTAAAGTGGACTCCTTTAGCTCGTAAACATCTGCGTCATACAGCAAACTATATACAGACAAATGAAGGAAGTCGTAGTTACGAAACCTTTGCTGACAATGTTATAGAGTGGCAAGAGATTTTATCTAGAATGCCAGAAATAGGTTCTCCAGAACCGTTGCTTCTTCACCGTTCCATTCCGTATCGAAGTATTGTCATAAATAAACTTAACAAATTGATATATCATATTGCTGATGAATTACTGATAATTGATGATTTTTGGGACACACGTCGCGAACCTAAAGGACAGGCTGAGAAACTAAAATGAGAGTTTTATTTCTATTTTGAATATATGGGCAGCAACTTTCGGGTTGCTGCTTTTTTATTTATTTATTTATAATTTTTTATAATGGCGTATAAATTATTTAAAAAACTTTTGGTTAAATATTTTGGTAGTAAAGAAAATATTCTTACATTTGCGCCGTAAACCCTTTTTAAGGTGAAAAGATAAATGAAAATCTTCAATTTCCATCATAGGATGGCAAAAAGCGTCGGAAAAGTGCGACGCCCACCGCCAAAGAGCTCGCAAGCCGCTTGCGAGGCTGTCGGATTTCGTTCTGAGCCTTGCAAGCCGCTTGCGAGACCGCCAAACCGAGATTTGGCATTTGCAAGCCGCTTGCAAGCTAACCGGGATTACTTTTGGTCTTTGCAAGCCGCACGCCCACCGCCAAAAATCTTTTTTTCTCTCTCGCAAGCCGCTTGCGAGCATCACAAGAAAGATTTTGGCATTCGCAAGCCGCTTGCGAGCATCACAAAAAGGATTTTGGCATTCGCAAGTCACTTGCGAGCACAAAATAAATATTAATTATTATGTTTAATTTTAAAATTTTTTGATATCTATGAACATTAATGCAAAACAAATGAACTCAATTGACGTTCACAATGGTATGGATAACACCACATGTCTTGGTTTTTTACTCCAGATAATGAATATCGTTGCCCCCAATGGGCAGTTAGTTGCAATTCTTGCAGCTGTTTGGTCAAACTTTGTCAATGCTTTTAATGCATTTGATGATGCCTTTGCACAAGCACGTAAATGGATGCAGACAGGCGACATAAAGTCGTTGGATGAACTGCGCGACGCTGCTCTCTCGGCATTTCTCAATATGCTGAAGGCTATGCAGGCTTCACCCAATCAGGAGAAGCAGTCGGCTGCGAAGTATCTGATGTTCATCCGTGAGAAGTACAACATCAACCCAAGTGATGAGTACATGAAGGAGACGACAGCAGTTGGTCAGCTGATTCAGGAATTGGAGTCCAACCAGCAGGCACAGGCTGCTCTGCAGACTACTGGTCTTAACGAGTGGTTCCTCGACCTGAAGGCTAAGAACGATGCTTTCCTTGAGAAGATGAACGAGCGCACCGCTGATCAGGCTGGACTGCAGAAGGGTATCGTGCGCGACACCCGTCTTACTTGTGAAGCTGCCTACCGCAATGTCGTGAAACTCATCAATGCGTTGTCTATCGTGGAGTATCCTGCCGACATGGACTACAATACTCCTATCGACCTGCTCAATGCTGAGATAGAGCACTATCGCCTGATTCTTGCTCGCAAGGGCGTAAGCACTGGTTCGAGCGGAAATTCTGGTAGTTCAACGAACAGTGGTACTGGTTCAAACCAAAACCAAGAAACTGGCGACAATGGTGGCGGTACAAACACTGAACCAGGAACCGTGCCCCCTGAACCAGACAATGGTGGTGGTGATACTCCAACACCAACGCCAGACCCAGAGCCAACTCCTGACCCAACACCAGGTGGTGGAGGAGGAGGTGGTCAGACCGATGATGGTACTGACGAGTCTTAAACGGCTATTGGCTTTTGGCTATTAGCATTTGATAAATTGACCCCGAAAGTTAAGTGGTAACTTTCGGGGTTTTATTTCTTCTGAGGATGACTATAAGACTTCATATCCTCGGAGTTTTTCTTCCCATGAATAGTGTTTCTTTACCATTTCATAGCCCTGCTGAGCCATTGAGTTGCGAAGGGACGTGTCGCTCATCAGCTGGAGACAGGCATCAGCAAATGGCTGTTCGCCGTCACGGATAAGGCAGTTGTCGCCGTCGTGGAGTTCGGGTATGGCATGCGAGATGAGCGAGGTGAGCACTACGGGTACTGCGCAGCCCATGCCTACGAGGACTTTGTTCTGGATGCCCGCAGCAACTCTTATAGGTGCTACCAAGAGACTGGCATCCTGAAGGAATCCTTCAAGGTCGTCAACAAATCCGGTTATGATTACGTCATTGGATGCCAGTGCCTGTATGTTGGCTGGGGGCAGCGAACCGACTATATAGAATTTTGCCGTAGGGCGCTTCTGCTTTATCAGCGGGAATATTTCGTTCGCAAAGTATATTGCTGCATCCTGATTCTGCATTGAGCGCATGTTGCCCATGAAGCAGATTTTGTCGGCATCGTACGAGGTGGAGATGTTTTCGATATATCCTACGCCGTTGCTGTGCAGGGCGAGCGAGGAGGTATCGCCCTGAATGTTCTGCTTGAGGTAGTCGATGTCCGCCTGCGATACAAGTACCACCTTCGGGTAGTGGGTAGTGACGTATTTCTCGTATCTGGCTATGAGCTTTTGTTCCAACTGATAGACATATTTCAGCAGTCCTACTCCCTGAGCCTTTGACGAAAGGATGTATGTTTTCGACAGGGCGTCAGTCATCTCTACGATGGACTTCTGCTCCAGATGGAGTTCGCTGAGATAGGGCACCATGCGCAGCAGGTGGGACAGGTAGAGGTCGGGTTTCTCCGTCCGTATCACTTCGCGCAGGAGTTTGCGGTAGGCACCGGACGAGTAGTAGCCGCACTGGATGGGCTTGCCCAAGAGGAAATTGAAGGCACCGATGAGGAGCGACATCGCTTTGTTGCGCTTTACGAAATAGACTTTGTCGTACAGCTGACGAGCCTGACTGACAGGAGGGTTGACGTCGTCGGACAGAGACACGAGAATGAGTCTGTGTCCCTGCTGTTTCAGATGCCTTGCCACTTCGTTGATTCGCAAAGCATCACCACCGTATTGCGGATAGGGAAATCGGGGTGTAAGTATGCAGATGTTCATATTGTGTTATTTTCTTTTAAGGATAGCGTTGCACGAGGCAAGTATGCGTGTCGTATAGAATAGGAAGTTGTAGCTGAACGGATGTTTCAGATATATCCCGGTGTATGCCCATGCAAGTCTGCCATATTTGGATATCAGTTTGCCAAGACCCATCTGATGCAGACTGCCTGAGCGCTGACGCCAATAGTATATTGCATCAGCCGAAGTAAACTTCACTTTGTTCATCCGGTCCGATATCTCGAACATCAGCAGGGCATCCTGTCCGCTTGGGAATACTTCGTTGAAACGGCGGTCGCCTATGATGTCGCGATGTATGAGTTTCATCCAGGGAACAGAGAATATTTTCTTCGGAATATAGAACGGTTGTGTACCTCGGGGCGATTTACTTCTGTATTCCTCTGTGTAGGAATTACACTCGGTGTGTCCGTCTTCGAAAATGGAGAGGCAATTGCTTGCTGCAATGGTATCTCTGTCTGCAACTCTGAGCAGCGACTGAAGGTAGGTAGGTGAAATCTTGTCGTCATCGTCGATGAAGCAGATGTATTCTCCACGTGCCTCATCTATTCCCATATTCCTGGAGGAGCAAGCTGAAGCCTTTGGAGAATAGAGTAGGCGACCGTTGGAAGGCAGAGCCTTGAGAAGCATCGCTTCGTATGGTTTCCGTTCGCCGTTGAGTACGACAATGACTTCGAATTGACTGCTGTCGAGTGTCTGCTGTTTAATGCTCTCCAAGCAGTCTATGGTGTGTTGTCGCGGACGATATGAGGGGATGATGACTGATATCATGGCGGGGGGAATGTAGATTTTTGTATGAAACTTCTTAATGGCTTTTATCCGTAATTTTAAGAGCTAAAGACCATATAAATAATCGGATTTTATCAATGAGTATGGATATTACAAATGCTGCGATTATCAACATGGTTGTATGTCCCAGAAACGGGAGGAGGGATTCACTGCTGTACCACTCTTTAATAGGGTCTAAGTAGTGTGGCTGGAAAATCAGGGGGTCAACATGAAGCAGATACACTGCAAATGCTGAGCCTGCTATCCAATTAACAACTTTGCTATGGAATGACAACTTTGTAAAGAACAGAAAGAAATAAAAGGAACCCAGAATGACGAGTGGCGAAGTATATGTGTAGAACACCCATCCGCCTTGTCCGGTGAACCTAACTACGGACAGGGCAAGGAGGGTTGTCATAAGTGTAATGACAAGATAGATACCCATGTCGTAATGTTTATTCTGTGTCGTAAACTTTGTAGGATAGAGTTTTGCGTATCTCGCCAGCAAATAAAGTCCCATAAAAGACAGGGGTGAGAAGCCGTCATGGAACAGAATCTCTTCATGAAGAAAACCAAGGAACGTCTGTATCACAAAAAAGGCTATCAAGACCTTTTGAAAAAGCTGACGGCTGGCGTTTTCGACAAATGAATTTAAGATGGGAGCAAAGATGTAGAGTATGATATATGAGTTCACAAACCATAGCCCCCTGCGGAAAGTGAGCAGCATGCCCCAGTCGCGAATGCCCCATTTTTCGGTTATTCCCAACGTGAGTAATGACAGATATACAAAAACACCAAAGAATAGTGTCTGAAATAGGAATTCGCAGAAACGAACCATTTTAGGGCGTATTCCAAACCATCCGGATATTAGGATAAATGAATTTACACAAATAATGGAAGCGGATTCGCTGAAAAAACGTAGAAAGGAGGACAGCGGAAACTCTATAATGTCGCCTTGAGTTGGGACACCAAGAGATTTGAAACTTGCATGAACTACAAGAACCAGTAGCATGGCTATGATTCTGAGCAGTTCCATACTGGAGTTTCTTTCTTTACTTACCATTATAATACATTTTAATTAGGTTAAACATCCATTTCCGTGCAGATACCTCAGAAAATTTGCTGTTTGTAATGTGAGTTTACTGCTTGGAGTTGTTGGTCGTTTTTTGACTGGTCCTGATTCTGGGTGCGCAGTTCTACGTTGTTGGCATTGAAGATGGGAAGTATGATTCCGTTTCTCAGCATGACGATGGGGCGGCCTGCCAACCTGACCATTGTGTTGAGCCAGATGTCGTCGGCTATAGGACAGCAGGAGAGTGCAGAATCGATGTCAGTCAAATCGGGGGGTAGGTCGGATGGACGGAACAGTGTGCCGCCTCCGGAGCCGAAGAAGAGGTCGGGCGAGTATGATGTGCCTGTTTCGTGGGTCCATTTGTTATATGGCTTTAAGTTGCCGTCGGTGTCGTAGGTGACGTGGTAGCCATAGTTGCATATTACTGCTTCAGGATTGTCTTGGTGTGCTTTTACTGTACGTTCGAGTATCTGAGTGTCGTAGTATATGTCGTCGTCGATAAGGAATATGAGCGAGTCGGGATATTCCTTCGATACGTAGTAGTATTTCTTGTGGGAACGAATGTCTCCATCGACCATCCTTATCTGAAAGATATCGTTTTCGCGCTGACGCAACGAAGCGGGTATGCTGTCGGGGGTAGGGAATTGCTCTTTGGAAAGCCACAGGAGTATTTTGTGTGGTAAGTAGGTCTGACGCAGCATACACTCTACGACCTGCCATACGTTATCGATACGGGCAGGGAAGGAGGTGAAGGAAACTATGATGTCAGTCGTCTGCTTTTGCTCATGGTTCGCAGGCTTTGCCATGTAGGATGGCAATATGTGCTTGGCTATGAAGCGTAGTACCTTGCGAAAGGGTGTTAAAGCCCAGAAGGGAAGCCCTGGATAGTAGTTGAGTCGGGCATATGATTTGACAAGCAGATTCAGGATAGTCATAGTTGCTGTTGGTCAGTTATTCTGTTATAGCGTGGGTCGAGATAAATATAGGCTGAGACGATAAACATCCATGTAGTTGCTTTCATCCAGTAGTTGCTGTCGATGATTCCAGCAAGAACGAGGGCTGCACCGCAGAAAATAAGCATGTTGCGATTGAAGGGTGTTCCGCGTTGTAAGCATATACGTATAATATGGATGCAAAGACAGATAAATCCTATCATTACAAGAAATCCAAAACATACCAATATTTCTAGAAAGATGTTGTGAGGAGCTGCAAATCCTACCAGATAAACGTCGCCCATAATAGGTCCGTAGTTGCCGATTCCGATGCCTAGTCCATAGCTGTCAAGAAATGCCTGAAAACCCTTGACGAGGTTTTCCGTACGTCCATCGTCACCCATTCCCTGGTCGTCAAAACGCTCAAGGATAAGTATGAAGAGCTCACCTAAATAATAAAACAAAGCGCCGAGGCCAAGGACTATGATTATTATGAGCAGGGTGCGGTTGCGCCCCATCTTATAGTAGGCATAGACATAGGTCGCCATCATCAGTACTAGACACATGATTGCTCCGCGCGATGCATTGGCCACGACAATGAGTGTAACCATTGCCATAAGCAAAAGACCGACGATTTTATCAAATTTGCCTTTCGGATAGAGGTTGCACATAAAAAGACTGGGGAGTGCCCAACAGAGTACGGTGTTGTAGCTGTTGAGGTTTCCGAAGGTGACGGAGGCAAATGGACGTTCTATATGTACTCCGTGGACGTAAAGCGTGGAGCCCGTCTCCTGAAATGACATGGTCAAATGAAAGTCTGTCAGAAATTCATATATAGCTACAGGAATGGAAAGTGCAATGACTGTAAGCCATCCGTACTTAATGGCGTGTTGAGGGCTGACGGCTTTGTTGGCAGCCCAAAGTACTTCGAGAAAACCCAGTGAGTGGATAAGCAGATAAATGATATGTTTTAGACTCTCTGTTTCATCCACAGCTTTAAAAAAAAACGATACGGACCAGAGAAACCAGAAGAGCAGGAAGAAACATTCGTAGCGGTAGTAGTATAAACTCTGGTGTGGACGACGAAGCGCATCTAATATCATAAAAGGAGAGATGGCTATGATGAAGAGGCGTACAGGCTGAGCTCCGTTGCCTATCATGCCGAAGATAAGCAGCGATATGAGTATGTAGAGTATGAGGTCGTATATGTAGTGCCCTTGTTTCATCAATGCAGTATTTTTGTAATGAAAAATGTTTTCACTTCGTAGTATTCAGGTGTGCCCATCAGAGCATATATTATTATGTAGAGCAATAGGGCTGAAAGAATCTGAAGCGGAATCATCAGCAGGTAGGAAATGTCGAGAAACGTAAATGTCCATACCCCAACGGATACAACGATAGAAATGAAATAAAAGGGGAGGAGATCTTTCAACTGACTCCATGTGCCGTAGCCAGCGAGTTTCTTTGAATACCAGCTATTGAGTATATATTCGATGTAATAGTAGATGACTGCAGCCCAAAGCATCCATTCAAGACGGAAAAAGAAACCGACCACGATGACAAAAGTGAACAGCGTCTTTTTTAGTATCTCAAGTCGGAGAATTATATCACTGCGTTTCCTGATATTAAGTATGTTGAGGTTGAGTTGCTGCAGCGGATAGATGGCTGCATAGACACTCATAATCTGAAG
>JAEEGH010004661.1_pt1 | contig 34999 bp, 27 predicted proteins | sample 9134181 | NCBI WGS metagenome assembly JAEEGH01 (sample SAMN16246544, study PRJNA631951) | gut metagenome | biome: gut microbiome; feature: rumen; material: DP-attached | host: Bos | place: Iran: Karaj | collected 2018-10
CCAGCGGAGTGTCGGCAAGATAGCGCTCCAGCGCCTCGCCGAAGGATGCGGTTTTCTTGCGGTCCATCTCCTACTCGTCGGGGGCGAAGACGCCCTTTTTCACGGTGTACATTCTGGAGTCTACGTCCATCCCTGCCACAATGCTTTTCAGCCGGACTTTATTGCAGTCGGTCACGAATATCTGGCCGAAGTCTTCGCTGGCCACAGTCTTGAGCAGGAACTCTACGCGGCCGGCGTCCAGTTTGTCAAAGACATCGTCCAGCAGCAGTATGGGCGGGAAGCCGTAATGGCGGCGCATCAGCACGAACTGGGCCAGCTTTACCGCCAGCAGGAAGGTCTTCTGCTGCCCCTGGCTGCCGCAACTCTTGATGGGACAGTCGTTCATCTTGAAGACTATTTCGTCGCGCTGCACTCCGGCGGAGGTGAAGCGCAGCAGGGTGTCGCGCTCCAGATTCTTGTCCATCAGTTCGGCAAGCGGCGCCTTCATAAGATCGGACTGGTATTGCAGAGAAATGACCTCCTTGCCGTCGCTCAGCCGCTGGTAGTATTCCGCTGCCAGAGCCTGCAAGTCCTCGCACAATTCCTTCCGCTTATCGTATATGTACGTGCCGAATGGGGCCATTTTGACGGTGATGGTGTCCATCAGGTCAAAGTCCACGCGGTCTTCCTTGAAGAGCCGGTTGCGGTATAGCAAAAGCTTGTTGTAGCTCTGCAGGGCGCGCATGTATTCGCGGTCGGTCTGGCTGAGCATCATGTTCATGAAGCGTCGCCGGGCATCCGCGCTCTCGTTTATCAGCGATGTGTCGGCGGGCGAAATCATCACGATGGGGAACTGCCCGATATGGTCGCTAAATTTGGTGTAGTTCTTCTTGTTGAGACGTACCTGCTTGTCGTCGCCGTCCAGCATCACCGCCACCAGATTCTCGGTGCCGTCGTTCATCTTGTATTCGCCGCTTACGACCATGGTCTTCTGCCCTATCGTGCGGGTGTACTGCTCGCTCTGGCGGAAGTAGCTCTTGGTCATGGAGAGGTAGAATATCGCGTCCAGCAGGTTGGTCTTGCCTTCGCCGTTATCACCGCTGATACAGTTGAGGTTAGGCGAGAACTCGACGTGGGCTTCGGCGATGTTCTTGAAGTTCTGTATGTTGATTTTTCGCAGGTACATAGCAATCCCAAAAGTACAAATAATTATTGTGGTTTCGCATTTTTATTGTATTTTTGCACACTTTAAAAACGACAAAATTTTAAAAATCATAACATAATGGCAACAAAAAAGGTCAACAACCAAACCGAGAATCAGCAGGCTGTAGGCGAAGCTGTTTCGGGACTTGAGTTGTTTTTGAAGAAGAACGGCAATCTGCTTAGCACCATCGTGCTGGTTATCCTCATCGCTATCTGCGCCCTTCTGGCGCTCAACCGCTGGGTTCTCAAACCCGCACAGCAGGAGGCAAAGGCTGCCGCAGCAGGTGCAGAACGTTATTTCCAGATGTCACAGTACGAGCAGGCTCTTAACGGCGACGGCAACGTGCTGGGTTTTGCAGATGTTATAAGCCAGTACGGCAAGAAGGCCGGCCAGGGCGTTTATTTCGACGCCGGCGTGTGCCAGCTGCAGCTCAAGAACTACGCCGAGGCTGTAGAGTATCTCAAGAAATATAACGGCAAGGACCCCATCCTCAAGGCACGCGCACTCAGCTGCCTGGGCGATGCATATCAGGGCCTTGGCGAAGGCGACCAGGCTCTGGCTGCCTATAAGAAGGCCGTAAAGGCCGACGACAGCGTATTCGCAGCCGCCTATCTTCTCAAGGCCGGCATCGCTGCAGAGGCGCTTGGTCTCAAGGAAGAGGCTCTGGGTTTCTACAACGACATCAAGGTTAAATATCCCAACGCCATCGAGGCTATGGATATCGACAAGTATATCTCCCGTCTTGAAAACGCCGAGTAATTATGGGAAGAGCATTTGAATTCCGCAAAGAGCGCAAGTTCAAGCGCTGGGGCCACATGGCCAAGACCTTTACCAAGATCGGTAAGGAAATCACCATCGCAGTGAAGCAGGGCGGCGCCGATGTTACCGGCAACCCCCGTCTGCGTGCGCTGCTGCAGGAGGCCCGCAGCGAAAACATGCCCAAGGAGAATGTAGAACGCGCCATCAAGCGTGCTACTGATAAAGATCAGGGCGATTACAAGGAGGTCCTTTACGAAGGATACGGCCCTCACGGCATCGCCATCCTCATTGAGACCGCCACCGACAATACCAACCGCACCGTTGCCAACATCCGCAGCTACTTCAACAAGTTCGGCGGCAACCTTGGCACCAGCGGCAGCGTGGAGTTCATGTTCGACCGCAAGAGCGTCTTTACCGTAAAGGACCGCGACGACATCGATCTTGAGATGCTGGAACTGGATCTTATCGACTACGGCGCAGAAGAGGTGTTCCGCGAGGGCACCGGCGAAGAGGACGACGATCCCAAGGTCATCATGATCTACGGTGAATTCACCGCCATGAACCAGATCCAGTCATACCTCGAAAGCAACGGCTACGAGATTATGTCGGCCAAGTTCGACCGCTTCCCCAACACCGAGCTCAAGCAGCTCTCACCGGAGGACCAGGAATCGGTAGAGAAGCTTCTGGAGAAGATTGAGGAAGACGATGACGTCCAGAACGTGTTCCACAACATGGCTCAATAGATTCCACTTAACCAAACAAATACTATTCAAATGGGCGTCGGTTCATAACTTGTTGAACCGGCGCTTATTTTTTGCTTATAATTATAAGTATAAATCACTATATTTGGGAGATTTTTCGTAACCTGTTATAGAATCGCAAAACAAAACATAAAAACAGCTATGAATCTTAAACAAATCGAACACATCGGCATAGCTACACCCTCCCTGGAGGAGGCTATCCCGTACTATGAGAACGTCCTTGGTCTTAAATGCTACAACATCGAGGTCGTAGAGGACCAGAAGGTTAAAACCGCTTTCTTCAAGATCGGTGAGGTAAAGCTGGAGCTTCTTGAGCCAACTTGCGAAGAGAGCACCATCGCCAAGTTCATTGAGAAGAACGGCGGCCGCGGCGGCGTGCATCACATCGCCTTCAAGACCGACGACGTAGCAGCCTGCCTGGCAGACGCAACAGCCAAGGAGGTCCGTCTGATAGACGCAGCTCCCCGCAAGGGTGCAGAGGGCCTGAACATCGCCTTCCTGCATCCCAAGTCAACCATGGGCGTGCTCACAGAGATTTGCGAGAATCCCAACGAGAAATAGTTCAACAATTAAATAATCAGATATAATGAGCAGGCAACTTGAAAAAGTTAAAGAGCTTATAGAGCTTCGCGAGAAAGCGCGCATAGGCGGCGGTCAGGCACGTATCGACGCCCAGCACGAAAAGGGCAAATACACTGCCCGCGAGCGCATTGCAATGTTGCTCGACGACGGGAGCTTTGAGGAGTTTGACATGTTTATGCTGCACCGCTGCACCAACTTCGGAATGGAGAAGAAGCAGTTCCTGGGCGACGGCGTTGTTACCGGTTACGGTACCATCGGCGGCCGTCTGGTGTACATTTTCGCACAGGACTTCACCGTGAATGCCGGTTCCCTGTCCGAGACTCTGGCGCAGAAGATCTGCAAGATCATGGACCAGGCAGTTAAGGTGGGTGCACCCGTCATCGGTCTTAACGATTCCGGCGGTGCCCGCATCCAGGAGGGCGTGAATGCTCTGGCCGGCTATGCCGAGATTTTTGAGCGCAACATACTCTCCAGCGGCGTCGTTCCTCAGATTTCCGCAATCCTTGGCCCTTGCGCCGGAGGTGCGGTTTACTCCCCCGCCCTTACCGACTTCACCATCATGCGCAAGAACGCCAGCTACATGTTCCTCACCGGTCCCGCTGTCGTTGAGCAGGTTTTGGGAGAGAAGGTGACTCAGGAGCAGCTTGGCGGCGCCAGCGTGCATGCCAGCAAGAGCGGCGTGGCACACTTCGCTTGCGATACTGAAGAAGAGGTTATCTCCACAATCAAGGAGCTCATCAGCTATATTCCACAGAACAACCGCGAGGAGCCGCCGTTTGTTCCCACAAACGACCCTATCGACCGCAAGGACGACCGTCTGAACGAGATCATCCCCGACAGTCCCAATGAGCCTTACGATATGTACGAGGTCATAGGCGCAATTGTGGATGACGGCAAGTTCTTCGAGATCCACCGCGAGTACGCCCGCAACATCATCGTGGGCTTCGCCCATATGGGCGGTATCTCGGTCGGCATCGTGGCCAACCAGCCCAAGAACCTGGCGGGTGTGCTGGACATCAACTCCAGCCGCAAGGGTGCGCGCTTCGTACGTTTCTGCGACGCGTTCAACATCCCTATCGTTACCCTGGTGGACGTTCCAGGCTTCCTTCCTGGTACACAGCAGGAGTTTGGCGGCGTGATCCTGCACGGCGCAAAACTGCTCTACGCATTCGGCGAAGCCACTGTTCCCAAAGTTACCGTTACCCTGCGCAAGAGCTACGGCGGCAGCCACATCGTGATGAGCTGCAAGCAGCTGCGCGGCGACATGAACTACGCTTGGCCCACCGCCAACATCGCGGTTATGGGTGCCGACGGAGCAGTTGCAGTGCTCTACTCCAAGGATATCAAGGCTGCCGAGACTCCCGAGGCTGCCGCTGAGATCAAGGAGGCCAAGAAGAAAGAGTACGACGACCTGTTCTGCAATCCCTACAAGGCTGCCAGCTACGGTTATATCGACGATGTCATCGAGCCTCGCAACACCCGCTTCCGCGTGATCCGCGCACTGCATCAGCTCCGTGACAAGAACCTGACTCTTCCCGAGAAAAAACACGGCAATATTCCACTCTAAAAACTATCTGTTATGACTATGTTTTTGGCAACAAACTGGAACGCCGTGTGGTCTATGACCGGCATGGGCATCGGTATCGTGTTCGTGATACTGCTTCTGCTGGTGCTGGTGCTTCAGATCTTTACGCTGCTGGCCATGCGCAAGGGGCATCCCGGCACACCCGCAGCCCACGCTTCCGCTTCGCCCAAGGCTGCTGAGGCTCCCGCCAAGGCTCCTTTCCACGGCGAGGACGAGGAGACCGCCGCAGCCATCGCAGCTGCGATGTATCTCTTCAGCGAGGAGGCGCACGATGTAGAGAGCGGCGTCATCACCATCGTACACAATGACCACTCTACCTGGCATCACTTCCGTTAGAGATGTTTTTGACATCTTACATAACACTACCTTAAATGCTAAACATCTCCCCGGAAATAAACTTATAACGCTACCCCATCCCTAAATCCCTTCCCTCGGGGAAGGGACTTACAATCGCCCTTCGGGCTCAAAATTCAAACACAATACGATAATGAAAACCTTTAATTTCAAAATAAACGGTAACGAGTATCAGACTAGTGTTGAACAATCTGGTGATTTACTTCAGGTTACTGTGAATGGCAAATCTTATACTGCAGAACTGCAGAAGGACGAAGCCGCACCTGCTAAGGTAGCGGCTCCCAAGCCCGCTGCTGCTCCCGCCGCCGCACCTGCTGCAGCACCCGCTGCCGCTCCCTCAGGCGCAGGCAAGGCCGTCGAGTCTCCTCTGCCGGGCGTTGTGGTAAGCATCGCCGTATCGGCAGGTCAGGCTGTGAAGGCCGGCGACACACTGCTCACCCTCGAGGCCATGAAGATGGAGAACGCCATCCAGGCCGAGGCAGACGGCACCGTGACCAAGGTTCTGGTGGCTGTAGGCCAGTCGGTTCAGAGCGGCGACCCGCTGCTGGAGATTGCATAACCTTCTATCATTATTAAGATGAATTCTACCAGAAAGGTACTGAAGGTCCTGCTCTTCTTTGTGGCTTTGTTTGTCGCAATGCCCGTCATCGCGCAGGATTTCAACTTTGGCGAGACGCTGAGCAAGTTTGGCGCCGACACCGGTTTCGCACAGATGTTTGCCACCGAAGGCGGTTGGAAGACTCTGGTGATGATTGTGGTTTCGTGCGTGCTGCTCTACCTGGCCATCGTCAAGAAGTATGAGCCGCTGCTGCTTCTGCCCATCGCATTCGGTATGCTGCTCACCAACTTTCCCGGTGCGAACCTGTTCCACACGGAGCTCTGGAACGATGAGTTTCTGAACCCAGACAGCCCGTTCTATCACAGTTACAGGCATATCCTGGCCGACGGCGGCCTGCTGGACATCCTTTATATCGGTGTCAAGCTGGGCGTTTATCCGTGCTTGATTTTCCTGGGCGTGGGTGCCATGACCGACTTCGGTCCGCTGATTGCCAACCCCAAGAGCCTGATGCTGGGTGCAGCTGCACAGCTGGGTATTTTTGCCACCTTCATCTGCGCTCACCTGATGGGCTTCACATCCGCTGAGGCGGCTTCCATCGGCATTATCGGCGGCGCTGACGGCCCCACGGCCATCTTTTTGACGTCGAAACTTGCGCCCCATCTGCTGGGTCCCATTGCGGTGGCTGCGTACAGTTACATGGCGCTGGTGCCCATCATCCAGCCGCCCATCATGCGCGCCCTCACCACCAAGAAGGAGCGTCAGATTCAGATGAAGCAGCTGCGCAACGTCTCCAAGAGGGAGAAGATCCTATTCCCCATCGTGGTCACCATTATCATTGCACTGCTTCTCCCCTCCGCAGCTCCGCTGATCGGCTGCCTTATGCTGGGTAACCTGTTCCGCGAGAGCGGCGTTGTGGAGCGTCTGAGCAAGGCTGTCCAGAACGAGCTCAACAACATCGTGGTAATCTTCCTGGGTGTCACCGTAGGTGCCACCGCCACCGCCGACACTTTCCTGCAGTGGCGCACCCTCGGCATCATGGCCGTCGGCATCGTGGCATTCGGCATCGGCACCGGCGGCGGCGTGCTGCTGGCCAAGCTGATGAACGTATTCAGCAAGGAAAAGGTCAACCCGCTGATTGGTTCCGCAGGCGTTTCGGCAGTGCCTATGGCAGCCCGCGTCTCCCAGACCGAGGGTCTGAAGGCCAACCCCAAGAACTACCTGCTGATGCACGCCATGGGTCCCAACGTGGCCGGCGTGATTGGTTCTGCCGTAGCTGCGGGTATCCTGCTGAGCATGCTCGGATAGACAGACTGTCTTTAATACAGAAATGGCCACAGGGAAACCCTATGGCCATTTTGCTTTTTGCGTGGCATCTAACTCCCCCTCTTTCAATCAATTACAACATTTCCCTTGCGTATTTTTACGCAAGGGACTTTGCACAATATACTGATAGTTAGTGGGTTAGGCGCCACGGAGGACGACGGTTACTCCGTGATGACGGGGCGGTAATGGCCTTCTATGTTCTTGAAGGTAATGCCCTTGCGGGCGAAGAAGCGCTCCAGGGTGCCGTCCTGCGCCAGCTGCTCCGGGGTGCCGGCTATCACCCCACCCTTAGACAGGGATGCGCCGGGGACTGCCAAGTCGCTCTTCTTCACTGATAGGTCGCTACCGTTTTTGGCCATAAGCCAGAGCCGGTCTGCCATCTGAAGCGCAAGTTCCAGGTCGTGGGTGGACATGAAGATGGTCTTGTCCATTTCAGACGCCAGCCGCCTGAGCAGCCGCAGCATCTCCACTTTGCTGGGGTAGTCCAGAAACGCGGTGGGTTCGTCAAGGAAGATGATGGGTGTTTCCTGCGCCAGAGCCTTGGCTATCATAGCTTTTTGGCGTTCGCCATCGGAGAGTGTCTGCACCAGGCGGTCTTTAAGAGGATCGATTCCTACCAGTTCCATAGCCGCATCGGTTTTTGCCTTATCTTCTGAAGTGAGGCGGCCCCAGAAATTTGTGTAAGGGTTTCTTCCCATCCCAACTAGGTCCGCCACGTTCATATTCTGGACGTTCGGGCGCTCAGTAAGCACCACACCCACAACAGTGGCCAGTTCCTTTTCTTTATACTGCTGGAGAGGTTTGCCAAGGATTTCGATGGTTCCCTTGAGTGCAGGCTGGAAGCCCGCCAGGGTACGCAGAAGAGTCGATTTACCGGCACCGTTTTCTCCCAGCAGACAGGTCAGGCAACCGCTGGAAAGGGTGTCGTTAATCCCCTCCGCCACGGTTTTTACAGAGTGCTTGCCGAGATAGCCGATTGACAGGTCCTTTATGACGATTGTATCACGCATCGTTTGCAAATATACGCAATTATTTCGCTACATTTGTCAGAGTATGGATATCAGGGAGATATATTTTGCCGGCGGGTGCTTCTGGGGCGTGGAGCACTTTTTTAAGGGTGTCACCGGTGTGACCTCCACCCTACCAGGCTACGCCAACGGACGTTTTGCCAACCCGACTTACGAGCAGGTCTACACCGATACGACCGGCTTTGCAGAGACGGTGAAAGTGTGCTACAACCCTTCTGCCGTGAGTCTTGATCTGCTTTGCCGGCTGTACTTCATGATTATCGATCCGCTGTCGCTGAACAAGCAGGGAGAGGATGTCGGGACGCGCTATCGCACCGGGGTGTATTATTCTTCTAAGGCCGACCTGCCCGTTCTGGAAGCCGCCTTTGCCGCTGAGGCCGAGCGTATTGGTGCCGACCCTGTCACTGAACTGACACCACTGGAATGCTTCTACAGCGCAGAGGAGTATCATCAGAATTATCTGGACAAGAATCCTGAAGGGTATTGTCATCTTTCTCTGAAAACTTTTGCCTATCTCAAGATGTTTGAGAAGGTGCGGATGTATCTGGCAGATGAGAAAGATGCGGTAGCCCGGATGTCAGAAATTGCAGCCATCGTTCACGAGGGAATGCGGTTCTTCTGGACGGGTTTCTATCGTGTAATACCCAAAGCAGGAAGCGATTCCTCCAGTGATGCTCCCGAAAACTGCCAGCTGGTTCTGGGCCCGTTCCAGGGGCCACCCGCCTGCCTTCGCATCGCTTATGGCCGCGGAGTCTGCGGCACCGCGTGGAAAGAGCGTCGCACAATAGTCGTTCCCGATGTGGAGCAGTTTCCCGGCCACATCGCCTGCAGCAGCGCCTCCCGCAGCGAGATCGTGGTGCCCGTCTATTCTGAAGGGGAAATCATTGCCGTCCTGGACATCGACAGCGACCGCACGGCCACCTTCGATTCTGAAGACGCCAAGTGGCTGGAACTTATCGTTGAAATCTTTTAGTATCGGGATCCGAAGATTGCAGATCCGATGCGGATGATGGTGGCGCCTTCTTCTATGGCGATGCGCCAGTCGCCGCTCATACCCATGGAGAGTTCTGAAAGACCTGTGCGAAGCAGCACGTCGTGAGCGGCGCGGAAATCTGAACGTACACGAGACAAATCTGAAGTATTGGTGGCCATGGCCATGATGCCGCGAAGCCGCACGCCGGGAAAATCAGCCGCACGTGAGGCAACCTCAACTGCCTCGTCCGGAGTAAATCCGCCTTTGCTTTCCTCTGCCGCCACATGCACCTCCAGCAGACAATCCACCACGATGCCACGCGCCACCGCCGCGGCAGAAATCGCCTCCAGCAAATGCAGCGAATCCACCGACTCTATCAGCGAAGCGTAGGGAATCACATTCTTAATCTTGTTGGTCTGCAGATGACCGATAAAGTGCCATTCGATGTCGGCGGGCAGCGCTTTGGCCTTAGCCTCCATCTCCAGCGGACGGTTCTCGCCGAAGCGCCTCTGGCCGGCCGCATACGCCGCCATTATATCCTCCTCCGGCTTAAACTTGGAAACCGCCACCAGAGAGACTGATGACGGTATTTCCTTAAGCAGTGAAACCAGATTCTCGGCGACGCCCATTACTTGCGTTTTTGCTGCTGTTGCTGCATCTTGTAGGCCTCTTCCAACCGCTGCGCAAACTTGGACTTCTTTTGGGGCTTGTTCTTGGCTTCTGCGGTCTTCTTGGCAATCTGTGCCTTGAGCTTGTCCTCGCTCACAACCCACTTGCGGATAACCCAGTTCTGGGCAATAGTAATCAGGTTGGAGAGGAAGTAGTAATAGTTAAGACCGGCCGAGAAGTTGTTACAAAGCAGCACCATGAAGATAGGCATCATCCAAACCGTCATGAACTGCATGCCCGGCATCTGCTGATTCTGGGCCGAAGTGGCGCCGGCGGTCATCTTGCCGTATATGAACATCGACACGCCCATGAGCAGCGCGAACAGTGACACATGGCTGCCGTACATCGGAATCTTGAAGCCGAAGTTCAGGATGGAGTCGTAGGTCGAGAGGTCCTGCGCCCAGAGGAAGCTCTGCTGACGGAGCTCGAAGCTGGACGGGAAGAAGCGGAACATGGCGTACAGGATCGGGAACTGCAGCAATACCGGCAAACACCCGCCGAACATGCTTACCCCGCTCTTCTTATACAAATCCATCGTGGCCTGCTGCTTTTTCATGGCATCGGCCTCCTTCGGATACTTCTCGTTGATCTTCTGGATTTCAGGCTGCAGCACCTTCATCTTGGCTGTGGACTCGTAGCTCTTGATGGTGAACGGCGAGATGACCAGCTTGATGAGAATGGTGAGCAGCAGTATTATAAGGCCGTAGCTGGTAAAGTACTTGCTCAGCCAGTTGAAGACCGGAATGATGACGTAGCGGCAGATCGCGCTGGAGATGGGTCCACCCAGCGGAAGGAGCTTGTCGTATTTGCGGTCGTACCCCTTGAGCACCGGATAGTGGTTGGGGGTGAAGTTGAACTCGAAGTTGCGGGAGAAGTCGGCGCTGCGGGTGCCGTAGTCGACAACCAGCTGTGCACCGCCGGCGAACAGCCGCTGCTGGGGATCACTCTCCGGATAGGCCTTGACGGCGATGTCACCGCCGCTGAAACCGTCGGGCGAATAAAGGATTGCAGAGAAGAACTGCTGCTTGAAGGCAACCCAAGTGGCGCTGCCGGCGAGGCTTTCGCGTCCCGAATCCTTGCGCAGCATTATCTGCTTGATCTTGTCGGCGCCGGTGTAGCGGAAGCCGACTGCGGAGTAATTCTTTTCGTTGGTATAGCCCTTCTCCAGGCGCGGCATATCCATCGTCCAGTTCATCTTGTAGTTGAGGGCGGAACGGGGAATGATGCTGTCCATAGCCACGAAGCGCATCTCCAGCCCGACATCGTAGCTGTCGGGAAGCAGCGTATAGATGTTCTCTATATAGGAATTGTCGTCCACGTAGAGACGCATGGTGACGTTGTCGCTGCTCTGAGCCGCAACCACGTAGTTGAAGTCGGTGGTGTTGATGTACTGCCCGGCGTCAAGCTCCACATCGAACTTGCTGGAGCCCTTAGGCATCAGATAGAGGGCAGTGCTGTCGTATTTGAAATACTTCTTGATGAGGACCTCGTCTATCTGGCCGCCATGGGTGGTGAAGCCCACCTTGATGTTGTCGTTCTCCAGATAAACGGTGCTCTCCTCTCCGTTGTAGGCCATTGCGTTGAGGCTCTGCGTCTTGTACATCTGAGCCTCGGCAGAAGCCTCCGACAGTGTGTCGGCGCTCCAGGTGGCTTGCTCTGCCGCCACAGCCTCTTCATATTTGGCAGCCTCTATGCGCGCCAGGGAATCGGCCTCCAACTGTGCCGCCCGGCGCTTTTCGAATTGTTTAGTGTTGTACCAGCTGAACAGCAGCAAAATGACGCCGATCAGCGCAAATCCGATCAGACTCTGTTTATTCATCGTCCGCCATCTCCTTGATCTTGGCCTCGAGGGTCGCCAGTTCTTTCTTGGCGTCGTCTATCTTGGTGCGGAAGTCGCCCAGAAGAGCCTCGGCGCCCTTGGATTTCTCGAAGAAGCCGATGTTGTTCTCCCAAGTAGCGATGTCCTGCTCCAACTTGACGTACTGCTGGATAAGACGGTCTTTCTCTGTCAGCTGACGCGGAGCAGCACTGCGGGCGCGCTCCTGGAAGCCACCGCGGCGGGCCGGGCGGTCTTCTGCCGTCATGTCGCCGAATTTGGCCTTAAGGGCGTCGCGGTATGCTGCCTGAACCTTATCTTTATCTTTGAAGGGGATGAATCCGATTTCACGCCATTTTGCCTGGAAATCGCGCATTGCAGCCAGGTCGGCATCGTGATTGCCCGAGAGCTCGAACGCTTCGATAGCGGCGATAAGGTCTTTCTTGGCAACCAGATTCTCTGTCATGCTCGCACCCTTGCCTGCGCCCTGCTTGTCCTTATTGTTGAAGAAGGTGTCGCAGGCGGCACGGAAGCGGTTCCATACCTGGTCCGATTTCTTTTTTGGAACGGGGCCGATCTCTTTCCACTGCTTCTGCAGGCTGATGAGGATGTCGGAGGTCTTTTTCCAGTCCTCGCTGTTCATAACAGCCTCGGCCTTTTCGCAAAGCTCCTCCTTCTTGGCCAGGTTGGCAGCCAGCTGATCTTTGAAATCGGCGTGGAACTGCTTCTTGGCGGTGAAGAACTTGTCGCAGGCGGCGCGGAAACGCTCGTATATCTTCTCGTTCTCTTTCTTGACTGCAAAGCCGATTGTGCGCCACTCCTTCTGGAGCTCCTGCATCTCGGCGGTGAGCTTGGCCCAATTGCTGTTCTGGCTGAGTTCGGAATTGGCAATTGCCTCTGCCTTCTCGCAAAGCTCGGTCTTGGCCTTGAGGTTGGCTACCTGCTTCTCCTTTGCGGTCTCGAAGTATGCCTGATATTTCTTGTTGATGACGGCTGTGGCGGCTTTGAAGCGGTCCCAAATCTCTTCCCTGTGCTCCTTGGCTACGGGGCCGAGCTCCTTCCACTCCTCGTGCAGCTTCTGCAGGGTGCGGAATGCGTTCACGCTGTTGCCGCTCTCGGCGAGTTCCTCTGCCTTCTTGCAAAGATCCTCCTTGGCCTCGAGATTCTTTTTGAAGTCCATCTCGCGGAGTTCGTTGTTGATCTTTACAAAGTCGTAGAATACCTCGACGTTGTGATAATATGAATCGTAGAGATCCTTGGCCTTTGCGGGGGGCACTGCACCGATGGTGCGCCATGTATTCTGCAACTCGCGGAACTTGGGATATGCCTGACTCAGGTCGCCGGGCTCCTCTACCAGGGCCTTGAGGTCTGCGAGGATCTTGCTCTTTGCCTCGTAGTTCTCTTCGCGCTTGGTGTTCTGCTCGTTCATAAAGTCGGCGCGCATTGCACGGTACTTGCCGTAGAGGTCCTTGAAACCGCGTTCAATTTCTGCGAACGGGTTGGTGGCAGCCTCTTCTGCAGGTGCCTCGGTTGCAGGCTCGGCGGGTGCTTCAGCAGCCTCAGCAGCGGCCTCGGCAGCAGGTTCCTCTGCCGGGACATCTGCGAACGAAGCCTTCACGGCCTCTTCCGCAGCCTCGTCAAAGCCGGTGGCTACCTTCTCTTTCTTCAAGGTCTTGTAGAAGCAGGCCTTGATAACCTCGGCGTATTTGTTGAGTTTGCGGATATCGGAGTTGTCGATATACTCCTTGAGGGAATCAACCAGCTCCTTGAGGCTCTTGTTGGAGAAATCTATATCTTTTTCTTTTTCCTCAGGCTCTTCTTCTGCTGCAGGGGCTTCCTCTGCTGCTGCCTTTGCCTGCTCCGCCTCATCGGCCAGAGCCTCTTCAGCTGCATCCACGGCAGCTATCTTCTCTTTCACGTCATCCACAAACTCCTTCGCGTCCTTTGCAAAGTCCTGTGCAGCATCCTTCAGGTCGGAAATCACGTCCTGAGCCTTGTCAATGGCCTGACCGGCCATCTCTTTGAGCTTGTCTGCTATTTCATTCAATTTGTCATTGACCGGCGCTTCTCCGGTGGCAGGGGATTGCTCCTGGACGGGATTTACATCCTCGGCAGCAACCTTGTTAAGATCATCACTCATTTGTTCAGTTTTTTGTGTACACTAGAACTGCGAATTTATACAAATTTTCGAAACGACACCGGTTTTTTCTTATTTTTGTGCATTATGCGTTTCGACATCATCACAGCCGTTCCGGAGCTGCTGGACAGCCCGCTGAATTACTCCATAGTCAAAAGGGCCCGGGACAAGGGTCTGGTAGAGATTTTTATACACAATCTGCACGATTGGGGCAGCGGCAACTACAAGCAGATAGACGACTACGCCTTCGGCGGAGATGCCGGTATGGTGATGAAAATTGAGCCGGTCTACAACCTCATAGAACACCTCAAGAGCGAGCGCGACTACGATGAGATTATCTACACCTCGCCGGACGGTAAAATCCTGGACCAGGGCGATGCCAACGAAATTTCCTGCATGCAGAATGTAATCATCCTCTGCGGCCATTACAAGGGAATTGACCACCGCATCCGCGAGCATCTGATTACCCGCGAGATTTCGGTGGGCGATTATGTACTGAGCGGCGGCGAAATTCCCGCTGCAATCATTGTGGACGCCTCCGTCAGGCTAATTCCCGGCGCCATCGGCGATGAGACCAGCGCCCTCTCCGACTCCTTCCAGGACGGCCTCCTCTCCCCGCCCGTATACACCCGACCCGCCGATTTCAAGGGCTGGAAGGTGCCCGACGTGCTGCTGAGCGGAAACCCCAAGCTGATAAAGGCCTGGCAGGACGAACAGTCGCTGGAGCGGACCAAAGCTTTGAGGCCGTATTTGCTCAAAGAAGACTAAAGTTTCTATCTTTGCCCCAAACAGTTCAAGAAAATGAGCAAACTGACCCTTCCAAAAGGATATAAACCACTGCTGAGTCTGCAACAGACAGAGCAGGGCATCAAGAGCATCAAGGATTTCTTCCAGCAGAGCCTGTCGTCACAACTGAGGCTCCGTCGCGTTACGGCCCCGCTATTTGTAAAGAGCGGACTGGGCATCAACGATGATTTGAACGGCATCGAACGGCCGGTAAGGTTTGCCATTGGCGACATGAACGACACCCAGGCGGAGATTGTCCATTCGCTGGCAAAGTGGAAAAGGATGACGCTGGCGGAATATAAGATACCACGCGGCTACGGCATTTACACCGATATGAACGCCATCCGCCCGGACGAGGAGCTGGACAACCTCCATTCCCTGTATGTCGACCAGTGGGACTGGGAGGCTGTGATGGGACACGACGAACGCACCCTCGCATATCTCAAGAGCAAGGTGGATGGCATCTACAACGTGCTGCTGCAGACCGAGTACATGGTGTATGAGCAGTATCGCGACATAACTCCTATACTGCCGGAAAAGATTACCTATATTCACGCACAGGAACTGCTGGACCGCTATCCCGGCCTCACCGCCAAGGAGCGTGAGAACGAGATAGCCCGCAAGTACGGCGCAGTGTTCGTAATAGGTATCGGCGGTGCCTTGTCGGACGGCAAGCCGCACGACGGCCGCGCCCCGGACTATGACGACTGGAGCAGCGTTTCTGAAGACGGCCGCAACGGGCTCAACGGCGACATCCTCCTTTGGAATCCGGTGCTGGAAACCGCCTTCGAGATTTCTTCCATGGGCATCCGCGTAGATGCCGAAGCTCTCCGTCGCCAGCTCGAAATCAGCGGCCAGCAGCATCGCGCCGAACTTTATTTCCACCGCCGCCTGTTTGCGGGAGATCTTCCGCAAAGCATCGGAGGCGGCATCGGACAGAGCCGCTTGTGCATGTTCTTACTGCGTAAGGGGCATATCGGAGAGATCCAGAGCAGTATCTGGCCAGACGATATGAGGGAGGCCTGCAAGGCTCATGGGATGCAGTTGATTTAAATTTTTTTCAAAAAATATTTGCATTTATAATTTTTTCTACAAACCTTTGTTCCCAGAAAGCGAAACGATGAACGCACAGGTTAACAACTTTTTCTTTTGGCGCGCTTGGTTTTGGCAACCGAGTGTTTCTGTGTGCGCATCACCTTCCGTGCAAAACTAAATAGGGAAACATACAATTTATACATATAAGGCTGGTCTTAAGACCGGCCTTTTTTGTTGAAAATACAAACACAAACAATTATAAACGTTTAAAAACACTTATTATGGCAACGAAACGATTTATTCTTCCGGAGGAAGAGATCCCAAGACAATGGTATAACATTCAGGCAGACATGCCCAACAAGCCCCTGCCGATGTTGCACCCCGGCACCAAACAGCCGGTTACAGTAGAAGACCTGTCGCACATATTCACCAGAGAGGCTTCTGAACAGGAGCTCAACCAGACCGACGCTTGGATCGACATCCCGGAGGAGGTTCGCGACATATACAAGTCTTACCGCTCCACTCCGCTGGTTCGCGCCTACGGCCTTGAGGAGGCTATCGGCACCAAGTGCCACATCTATTTCAAGAACGAGAGCGTGAGCCCGGTGGGCAGCCACAAGCTCAACAGCGCCCTGCCGCAGGCATACTACTGCAAGAAGGAGGGCATCACCAACGTCACTACAGAGACCGGCGCCGGCCAGTGGGGCACCGCGCTGAGCTATGCTGCAAAGGTATTCGGCATCGAGGCAGCCGTTTATATGGTAAAGATTTCCTACGAGCAGAAGCCCTACCGCCGCAGCATTATGCAGACTTACGGTGCACAGGTAATCGCTTCGCCTTCTATGAGTACCCGCGCCGGCAAGGACATCCTCACCAAGGATCCCAATCACCAGGGTTCGCTGGGCACCGCCATCAGCGAGGCTGTGGAGTTGGCCATGAATACACCCAACTGCCGCTATTCGCTCGGTTCGGTGCTCAACCACGTAACCCTGCACCAGAGCATCATCGGTCTTGAAGCAGAGAAACAGATGAAGATGGCGGGCGAATATCCCGACATCGTAATCGGTTGCTTCGGCGGCGGCAGCAACTTTGGCGGCATTGCCTTCCCTTTCATGCGCCACAACTTCAAGGACGGTAAGAAGACCCGCTTCATCGCTGCCGAACCTCTTTGCTGCCCCAAGTTCACCAAAGGTGAATTCCACTACGACTTCGGTGACGAGGCGGGCTACACTCCGCTGATCCCTATGTTCACCCTGGGCCACAATTTCCGCCCCGCAAACATCCACGCCGGCGGTCTGCGCTATCACGGTGCAGGTATGATCGTTACCCAGCTGGTTAAGGACGGTTTCGTAGAGGCTGTCGACATTCCTCAGCTCGAGACCTTCGAGAAGGGTCTGCTTTTTGCCAAGGCAGAAGGCATCATCCCCGCTCCTGAGTCCTGCCACGCCATCGCAGCTGCAATCCGCGAGGCCAAGGCCTGTGACGCCAAGGGCGAGGAGAAGGTCATCCTCTTCAACCTCAGCGGCCACGGCCTTATCGACATCAGCGCGTACGACCAGTATCTGGCCGGCAACCTGGTAAACGGCGAGGTGAGTGACGATTATATCAAGGCAAACATTGCAGAAATCAAAGAACAGATCAAAATAGACTAAAATGATGTGGAATAAAGAGATGGAGTGCATGCCGCGCGATGAGCTGACCAAGCTCCAGAGCGAGCGGCTTGTCAAGATAGTAAAGTACACGTACGACAATGTGAAATACTATCACGACCGCATGGATGCGGCGGGCGTAAAGCCCTCTGACATAAAAGGAATCGAAGATATCTCCAAGCTGCCGTTTATGACCAAGCAGGACTTGAGGGACTACTACCCCACCGGCACCTTTGCTGCGCCGATGAGCGATATCGTTCGATTTCACGCCTCCAGCGGCACTACCGGAAAACCCATCGTGGCAGGCTATACCCAGCACGATTTGGAATGCTGGAGTGAAGGCGTAGCCCGTTGCCTCTCTGCCTATGGCCTCACCAATAAGGACATAGTGCAGGTGGCATACGGCTACGGCCTTTTCACCGGCGGTCTGGGCGCGCACGACGGCGCCACCAAGGTCGGCTGTTCCGTGCTGCCCGCCAGCAGCGGCAACACAGCAAAACAGCTGCTGCTGATGAAGGACCTCGGGGTGACGGCGCTTTGCTGCACCCCTTCCTACGCGCTGTTCCTGGCGGAGAGCCTGCATAAGAGCGAGGACTTCTCCCTGAAGGACATGAAGCTCAAGGCGGGCGTATTCGGCGCTGAGCCGTGGAGCGAGAATATGCGCGCCGAACTCGAGGAAAAACTGGGTATAAAAGCCTATGATATCTACGGATTGACCGAAGTCAGCGGCCCCGGCGTCGGCGGCGAATGCGAATATCAGGACGGCACCCACCTCTGGGAAGATATGTTCTACCCGGAGATCATCGACCCTGTGACATTGCAGCCACTGCCGCACGGAGCGCAGGGCGAACTGGTTTTCACCACCCTCACGAAGGAGGGAATGCCAGTGATCCGCTACCGTACCCGCGACTTGACCTCACTCAATTACGAACCCTGCAAGTGCGGACGAACAGCCGTCCGTATGAACAAGATTATGGGCCGCACAGACGATATGCTCATCATCCGCGGCGTGAACGTCTTCCCGACACAGATTGAATCTGTGATTATGGAGTTTCCCGAGTGCAACGGCCAGTATATGATTACAGTGGACCGTGTCAACAACACCGACACCTTCCAGCTGGATCTCGAGCTGCGGCCTGAGTGCTACGGCGACAGCGTCGGCCAGATGAACGCCCTCAACAAGGCCATCGTGGGCCGCATCGCCAGCGTCATCGGCATCAAGTGCGACGTCAAGATTGTTGAGCCCGGCAGCATAGAGCGAAGCGCCGGAAAAGCAAAACATGTAATTGATAAAAGAAAATTGTAAATTTGTATCACTATGATTATAAAACAGCTTTCTATCTTTTTACAGAACAAGATCGGACGGTTCACCGAGGTGACCAACATCCTGGGACAAGCCGGCGTTGATATGCAGGCCTTCACCGTGAGTGAAAATTCCGACTTCGGCATCCTTCGCCTGATTGTAGATGACACCGACAAGGCCGTGGAAGCGCTGCGCGAGGCGGGCTTCGCAGTGAACACCACCGACGTGGTGTGCCTCGTTTGCCCCGATAAACCGGGCGCCATTGCCCCGTATATGAACAAACTGTCCGAGGGCGGCATCTCCATAGAGTATATGTACGCCTTCAGCCAGCTGGGCAGCGCCAAGGTCATCATCCGCCCCGACAACATAGAACTCTGCGAGAGGCTCATTTCGGAGTAGATCATCAGCCCGTACAAAAAAGCCAGGCAAATTTGCCTGGCTTTTTTGTACGGGCGGTGGGACTCGAACCCACACGGATTACTCCACTAGATCCTAAGTCTAGCTTGGCTACCAATTACAACACGCCCGCGATTGGACCGCAAAGGTAGCGATTTTTAAGGATTTGTCAATTTTTGTATCTTGCAGCAAATTCAGTTTACTATGACAAGAAGGATCTTATCTATTCTGGCGGCCGCCGTTGCGGTATTCTGCCCCGTTTGCAAAGTTGCGGCGCAGGCAAAGGACACTCTGGTTGTTAAGGAATTCCGATATCTCGGTCCGTTTGCAACTGCAAAGCCTTTCATTATGGATTCTACCGATGCGGCGGGCAAAACCTTTGACCTGAAGGAGGCGGAGCTATCGCAAAACATATCTTTGGAAGGTCTCAAAAAGGCTGCCGTTACCGGGAATCTGCCTGTTAAAAGCGATGACCTGCAAGTACATATAGCGGGCTTCAGCATAGAAAACTCCGGCTTTGCCAAGGCTGATTTGGTTTACTCCGGTCCCATGAGCCATCAATTGTTTCTGGATGGAAAGAAGCTGGATGCCCCTTCGCTCAAACTGGAGCCGGGCAGCCACTTTCTTGCGGTAAAATATCTTACCGATACTACCGCGGCTGAGCCGTTCAAGATATCTCTCTCAAGCGCCTCGGCTCTTAAAGTGAACACCGACGGCGACCGCATCTACTCGCTGGATATCAACACACAGGGCATCGGATGCAACCGCGCCGAACTTTCGCCCAGCGGCAAGTATTACCTGATTTCGGCGACGCTGATCCGTGACAACGGCGACCGCGAGCAGTATTCCGAAGTTTATGAAACAGCCAACAACCGTCTGATTACCAGATTGGAGAAAGGTGCCGGATGGATGCCTTCCTCCGACCGCTATTATTTCACGGAGAATGGTCTGAGCGGCAATAGGATAATGGTTGTGGATCCCGTCAATCTTTCGAAAACCGTCCTGGCGGAAAACATTCCCGACGGCAATTTCGCCATCTCTCCTACAGAAGACTTTGCAATCTTCACCATGGAGACACAAGGGCCCAAGGAGGGCGATGTGCATCAGATTCTCACCCCCGACGACCGGCAACCCGGCTGGCGCAACCGCAGCCATGTCGCCAGGTTCGATTTTGCCACCGGCAGGCTGCAACGCCTGACGTTCGGCTATCACAGCGCCTGGATGAACGACATCAGCCGTGACGGCCGGTATCTGCTCTTCGCTACCTACCGTAACGACCTGAGCAAGCGTCCCACAACCATGATGTCGATACTCAGGATGGACCTGCAGACTATGGCGGTGGATACTCTGGTCAAGGACGACGGATTCGTTTCGGGCGCGACCTTTTCTGCCGACAGCCGCCGCATTGCAGTTATAGGCAGTCCGGAGGCGTTTGGCAAGATTGGCCAGGTACTTCCGGAGGGCCGCATCGCCAATATGTATGACTATCAATTATACGTGGTGGATGTCGCCACAAAGGCGGTAAAGCCTCTCACAAAGGAGTTTGCGCCCAGCGTCAAGAATGTTGACTGGAGCGCCTCCGACGGCAAGATATACATCAGCGCCGATGACAAGGACTGCATCAACCTCTACCGCATCGATCCCGATACCGGCAAGATAGAAAGGCTTGACAATCAGGAAGATTACCTTTATTGTTTCTCTGTGTCGCAGAAGACGCCGCAACTGATTTACGCCGGCCAGAGCCTGTGCAGTGCCGACCGCGTCTGGCTGATGAATACCAAGAAGAATAAAAACACCCTTGTGGCTGATTTTAATGCTCAAAGGCTTGACGGGGTAAATATGGGCGAAGGCGGCGAATATGAGTTTACCAGCAGCCGCGGCGATTTGATAAACGGCTTCTACGTATTGCCACCCGACTTTGATGCATCCAAAAAATATCCGCTTCTGGTGCACTACTACGGAGGATGCAGCCCCAGCGCCCGCTATTGCGTGGGGTCATATTCCCCGCAGTACTATGCTGCGCAGGGTTATATCTTCTATGTGGTGAATCCTTCCGGTGCTTCCGGCTTCGGCCAGGAATTCGCCTCCCGGCATGTCAATACTGCCGGACAGGGAGTTGCTGAAGACATCCTTGAGGCTGTGGAGAGTTTCTGCAAGGACCATCCGTATGTAGACCGCAAGCACATCGGCTGCTTCAGCGCCTCTTACGGCGGCTTTATGACGCAGCTGCTGCTGGCCAAGAGCGACATTTTTGCCGCGGGCATCTCCCACGCCGGCATCAGCGACCACACCAGTTACTGGGGCGAAGGCTACTGGGGATACTCTTACAGCGAAGTGAGCATGGCCAACAGCTTTCCCTGGAACGCAAAGGATCTGTATGTTGACAACAGCCCGCTCTATATGGCCGACAAGATTCATACGCCGCTGCTCTTCCTACACGGCAGTGCAGACACCAACGTGCCCATCGGAGAGAGTATCCAGATGTTCACCGCCCTCAAATTGCTGGGGTGCGACACCGCCTTTGTGGTGGTAGACGGCGAGAACCACGGCATCCGCGATTATGCAAAGCGGCGCCAATGGCTGCGTACCATTTCTGCCTGGTTCGCAAAATATCTCAAAGAAGATTCCTCCTGGTGGGACGAACTCTACCCCGAAAAGGCTTTGTAGAAGTTTTTTAAACGTTTGTAATTGTTTATAAACGTTTAGGGCTTTTTAAAAACAGACATTTACCACCAGATTTCCTGACATTTTCCTCCGCGGGTCTTGCGGAGCGCTAACTTGCGCCTGCATTATTAACAATTAAAAACGGAGGTAAAAATGAGAAACAGACAAGCAGCGAAGGGATTTGCCATCACCTTCGCAACAATCCTGACCGCAATCATGGCGGCCGGCTGCGGCCTTTGGGAAGGCAACGAAAAAGCCACATTATTACTAAGCATCCGGCAGGAAAATACCTTTGCCACGAAAGCGGGTGCCTACCCGATGCCGGACACCAACCAATTCATCCTGAAGATAGTAAACGCGGCGGGAGAATATGTCTTTAACGGCGCGTACGGCTCAAAGCCAGAAAAGATTTCTGTGCCTGCCGGGAGCTACTCGCTGAGCCTGGTCAGCCGGGCATTCACGGCACCTGCCTGGGAGACTCCCGTATATGGTGACCAGGTGGACATAGTAGTCTCCAGCGGCGAAACGGTAAACGTAGCGTTCCTATGCAAGATGGTCAACAGCGGTGTAAAGATCAAAATGACATCGCGTTATATTGCAAAGTACCCCGGGAATCTGACCATCTCGCAGGACGATGGTTATCTGAATTACACTTCGTCGGAACAACGGTTCGGCTTTTTTGAGCCGGGCAATGCCACCTTCAGCGCCATAGCTTCCGACGGCTCGAATCAGCAGCTTTTCAGCAAGCAACTCTCGGAAGGACAGATGCTTACCCTGACCCTGGATGCTAGCAGTGTTGACTCCGGGAGCACTATCACAGTGCAATTGGACACCACCGCTACCTATCTGAGCCAGACTATTATTGTAGACAAATACCAGCAGAGCGAGGGTGACGGTCAGGAGTGGAACACCGCATTCAGTGTTGTGGATGCCGCTGCTCATCCGGAAGAGACGGTATGGGTCTGGGGCTATATCGTAGGCGGAGATCTCACAAGTACAGGTATCAATTACGAAGCACCTTTTTCCAAAAACAGCAACCTGGCTATTGCGGCATCTGCTTCGTGCCGCACCAGGTCGGAATGCATGTCGGTGGAACTGGCCAGCGGCAGCGACATCCGGGAAACAGTAAACCTGGTGGACCATCCCGAGATGCTCGGGGCAAAAATCTACATTCAGGGGACGGTAAAGGAGTCTTACTTCGGTATGCCGGGCATCAAAAGTGTGAAGGCGTTCCGTCTGGAGTAAAAAATTTTGTTTATTGTCAAGAAAACAATACCTTTGCACTCCCCAAAAGTGACCTTCGGGTCCTTTAGGGAGTGAGACTCGCTAGCTCAGTAGGTAGAGCACAACACTTTTAATGTTGGGGTCTTGGGTTCGAGCCCCAAGCGGGTCACAAAAAAATACAGCCACATCTCTGTGGCTGTATTTTTTTTGGACCCGCTATGCGGGCCCTTATTGATTACCCTTTCCCCACCCCCCTTCTCAAGAAGGGGGCTTGTGAATCCCCATAGCCGCATCTTTTTGTATTCTTATTTATTATGACTATCTTGTAGCTAAACAAGCAAATACAAGATATGAAAAAACTCAAAATCTGGCATATCGCAGCGGTGTTCTTTGCCGTATGCGCAGGCATCAATCTTTATGGATGCTGGAGTGGCAATACCGCACTGGCCAATACCATCAAACCGGCGCTAATGCCATTGCTGTGCCTGTCGACTATTGCGGCGCTGGCACATAAAACCGGAATCAAATCGCGCGAGGCCAAGTTGCTTGCATGCGCACAGTTGTTCGGTTTTGCCGGCGACACAGCCCTTATCGGCAGCGAAAAGTTCGTCTTTTTCGCCGCCGGTATCGGTCTTTTCCTTATCGGCCACATCTTCTACATCACGCTGTTCGGCGGGAAATCATGGAAGGGGCTCAAGTTCTGGCACTGGCTCATCTCCCTCGTGATCAGCCTTGGAGCCGTGACACTGCTAATAGTCAACATCGGCATCAAAGGCGCTCTTATGGCTCCGATGGCTGTTTATGGATTCACTTTGATGATGCTGATATTCAGCACTCTGGCGGGTGTCATCCGCTTTGGCGGCAAGACCTGGTGGATATTGTTCGTCGGCGCCTGCCTGTTCACATTCTCCGACAGTCTGATTGCCATTCACACATTTAAAAACCCGGACGCCTGCCTCGGCCGCTTCGGGGTAATGTCCACCTACCTCACCGCCCAGACCCTGCTGGCAATCGGTGGCGTCAGACTTGCCAATCACAAACACTAGACCAATTCCGTGGCACTTTTCTCACTGTAATTCAGCCATATACAACATTTCCCTTGCGCATTTTTACACAAGGGAAATGTCATAATATGCTGGTCATCAGCAGGAATGCTGCCACGCTTATTCTGAGGTAGTCATACGGGCAACGCCTTCCATGAGGGAGGCGCCGCTGGCTTGTGCGCCCATGGACGCGGTACCTTCCGTGAATGTCGACCCCCAGAAGTAATCGCAGTACATCCTGGGATACATCTTGCGGTCCAGGTGCTTGTCCAGCGTCTTGGCGCAGAGCAGCAGCTTTTCGCGGATGGTCTGCGCCGCGCGGGCGTCTGCCTTGGGATCCAGCACGTAATTCACTGCATACGGGATAAGCACCGCTTTGAACAGGCTCTGGTCCATATCGGTACCTTCGTGACGGAGCACGCCGGTGGCGGAGTCGTTGCAGCGGTTGCTGGTGAAGGCATACTGCAGCACCACTCCGGCCTTGTCCATATAGGATTGTTCTCCAGTGAGAGCAAACATCTGCCGGCAGGCCTCGCCGAATGTACCCTGGGTGTAGCTCAAAGGCGGTTCCTCTACCCTCTCCAGATCTGGCATATGGTCGATGCAGGCCTTATACAGAACCTTGGCGATATCCAGATACCCTTCGCTGCCGTAGTATGTGTGCAGTTTTGCAGCGGTAAGGCAACCCGGAGCGTTGGTGCAGGCATTGAAGTTGGTGACATCCTCCGGACGACTGGTCCAGGGAAGAGCCATTCCGCCCGAATATGAAAGCCTTCGCGGCCAGATATACTTGTCAAACACCTCTTTGGATGTCTCCAGATACTTGCGGTCGCCCGACACCTCTGTAATGCGGATAAGAGTGAGGCAGATCCACGCCATGTCGTCGGTCCAGACGTTGAAGAAGCCGCCGTAGGTTCCTTCGCCACGATGGTCGCGGTTGTAGTTGTTGGCGTAATTGGCGTACCACTTGTCGGCATAGGCCAGATAGTCGTCCTTCAACGCAGGGTTGCGCTGCGCCGCATAGAGCAGCACGTCCAGCGCGTGCGCCTGCTGCCAGTAGATGTACTGGGAAGAGCGCGCAACGTCGTTCGGTGTCGACCAGAAGGTGCCGGTGGATTTGTCCAGAAAGTTGGCTACCAGAACATTGGTGCATGAGTCCGCCAGTGCCGACCAGTCGCTGGCGGCCGCAGGCGTCGGTGTGTCGTTGCCACCGTTAGGCTTGTTACCGTTGGACGGTCCGACCGGCTCCAGCGCGTTGTTGCAGGCGCAGGAGAGCATTATCCCCGTAAGGGCTATCAATACTATTCTTTTCATGGCTTATCTGCTTACGGGTGGCATTGAATCGTTCCAAACATCAGAGGGTTCCGTGCCCATCTTGAGCACCAGCTCGCCGCCGGCAAACACGTCGCTGCGGTAGAGCCAGTTCTGCTCCAGGGGCGCGCCGTTGAAGGTCGCCGACTGCACGTAATAGGCGTCGGGCGCATTGCCTTCGGCACGGATAATAAAGGTTTCTCCGGAGGCATTGAAGGGGTTCAGATGTACCACGATCTTGTCGAAGATGGGGCTGCCGATCTGATATGTAGGCTCGCTGGGAGCGCCGCCCTGAACGTCGAACAGGCCCATAGCAGAAAGGACATACCAGGCTCCGAGCTGACCCTGATCCTCGTCCTGGCCATAGCCGTAGCCGTGTTCGCCGTCGGTGCCGTAGAACTCGTCGCAAATCAGGCGGACCCACTTCTGAGTCAGGTAGGGCTTGCCGGAGAAATTGAAGAGCCAGGGCTCGTGCAGGCACGGCTGGTTGCCGTGGTTGTATGGACTGTTGATACCGGAGAATGCGTATGTGGTCTTGCCGCCGCCGAACACGCTCTTACGGGCCTCGGTGAAGATGGAATCCAGACGCTCGTTAAAGACGTCGCCGCCCAGACGGGCGATGAGTGAATCGATGTGCTGAGGCACAAAGAAGGTATACTGTACCGCATTGCCCTCCTGAAAGCCGCGCCACGACTCCAGCGGATCGAAGTTGTCTATGAAAGCGCCGCCGGTAACGCGCGGACGCACCAGTTTCAAATCGTCGTCGAACACCTTTGCCCAACCGTCGGAAAGGTCCATAAGCTGCTTGTAATCATCTTCGTGACCCAGCTGTTTTGCCAGCTGCGCGGTGGCGTAGGCGCAGAAACCGTATTCCAGGGTATGGGACACGGAGAATGTCGCGCCGCGGGAGTGCGCCACAAATCCGGGATCATCTACGTAAGGGACATATCCGTCCTTGACAAAGAGGCCGATGTCCATCTTGCCGGCGCCCTCGATGCGGCCTTCGCTTTCGAGGTTGTCCTTGCGTGCAGCTGCGTACATAGTTTCGATGTCATAATTGCGGATGCCGCTGTTGTAGGCACCTGCAAAGGCGATTGGAACCATGTTGGTGCCGACGCCGGAGACATATTTGCTGCAGGCGATGCCGTCGCCCAGCCATCCTGCGTCCTTGTAGACCAGCAACTGGCCGGCCACCCAGTCGTTGTAGTACTCGGGATAGGCCAGCGCCCAGAGCGGAGTCAGGTTCCAGTAGCCGCCCCAGATGGCGTCGGTGTTGTAGAATCCGTGGAGAGGTTTGCCGTCTTCGCCAAGTTCTATCTGACCTACCGAGCCGTCGTTGCGCGGATATGCGCCGTTAACATCACTGGCGATGCCGCGGCCCAGGAGCATGTGGTAGAGGCCGGTGTAGAATTTGACCTTATCACCTTCCTTGCCGCCGGAAACCTCGATTCGGCCCAGCATATCGCGCCAGAGGTCCTGGGTCTGCGTGCGGGCGTCGTCAAAACCGAGGTCGGCCGCCTCCTCCTCGAGATTGGCCTTGGCGTTTTCTACGGATGTGAAGGATAGACCCAGTTTGACAGTCACTTCGGAAGGATTGTCATAGTCCAGTGAAAGGACCGCGCCGGGGCCTGAGACCTCAACCGCAGCGGCCCTCTCACCGCCGACAATAAATGCCGAAGAAGCGTCGGGAGCGGCGGAGAGTTCACCGTAGAAATACATGCATACGGTAGCGCCGGTCTGGTATTTCTTGACATATTCGGGTTCGGTGATGATCCATCCCTGCAGCACATTGCCGTCTACGGCAGCCCAGGCATCGCGGACAGCGCCGCTCTCGCCCTCGCGGGTGCCGACATTGACCAGGATGTGTGCGGGTTCATCGCCGCCAAAGGTAAATCTCTGGAAGCCTACGCGCCGGGTGGCGGTGAGTTCGGCTTTAACACCATAATCCTTCAAAATGACGGAATAATAGCCTGCCTGGGATACTTCGTCCGCTTTGTCAAATGAAGAGCGCCAGCCTGCGGCGGGGTCTTCCAGACGACCGGGCCGGGTAATCGGCTCGCCGGTGACCGGCATTAGCGCCAGACCGCCCACCTGAAACTCGTGGAAGCAGGGGAAGCCGTCTATGGATGTGTGGGAATCCTCGTAGCCGACAGCCTCCCAGCCCTGATTGTTGCCGTAGGTGCCGTTGGTAGAGGCGCCCAGTTTGGCCATACCGAACGGCGTGGAGGCCGGGGTAAATACAAACCAGCGGCTGTGGACGGTGCCGATGTTGGGATTCACATAGTCCAGTATATCTTCTTTTTGTGCTTTGTCACCACAGGCCACCAGGCACAGCAGTGCCGCAAAAAGTGCGGTAATCCTTTTCATATCAGTCTATTTATGTTCTTTTTTGTAAAGAGCCACGGCGCCCAGCGATTCCAGTGCGGCGTCCTGCATAAGCAGCGACTTGTCGCGGTCGGCGTTGGCCTTGCCGGTCCAGTTCTCGTAGAAGAGGCCGTTTGACATACGCCCGGCGGTCCAGGCCTTGTTCAGATTGGAGATGAACACCTCAATATAGTTGGTGCACTTGGAATAATCGGGCTCGAGTTCCATATAGGCCCTAACGAGCTTGATGGTGAACCAAGGGTCGTTGAGAGGATAGCTCAAAGGTATCTCTTCGCGGCTGCGGACAAAGTAATTGTATGCACCGTCGGCACAGGCAATGGCCTCGTCCAGATAGTGTTTCTCACCGGTAATGTGGTACAAGCGGGTACCGGCCGCAATCATTGCGCCTGAGTTGTAGGTCCACTTGGTGGTGTGTATGTTGCCGTCGGCTCCGCGGTCGTTCCAATAAACGTTGTCCTCGGGGTCGCGCAGGTTGGCGTATTCCCAGGCGTAGAGCCTCTGTGCCAGACCAAGAACTCTGTTCTTCTCCGCAGCGGGGCACACGTCATAGAAACTCAGCAGGAACCACTGTGCATAGCCGTTGGCGCAGGCGGGCTTGTTGGAATCGCCGTCGCCCGGCTTGTTGATGTTGCTCTCGCACCACCAAAGGCCGCCGCCGAACGTATTGTCCTCCCCGTCCATCAGGAAGTCCACTATGCGGGTGGCGCGCTCCAGATACACATTGTCACCAGTCTGCTTGTAGGCCTCCACCAGGTTGATGCCGATGATGGAGTTGTCGTCGTAGAAGCGGCTGCCGCCACCGGTACGGCCGTCGGTCGTGGAGCCGTAGCCGCCTATGTTGCGCACGCCGCGGGAGCGCCAGTAGGCCTCGTAGCGGTCCACCTTGGCTTTATAATCGACCTCGTAGCCCAACTTGTTCAGCAGCGCCACGCCCGACATAAGGCCGTCGTAAGGCCACAAATAAGACGCGGAAAGGTCGCCGCTGCCCTTGGGATAGTTCTCGTTGAAAAAGCCCGCGGTTGCGCCGCTGGTGATGCCGTACAGCCGTTCTATGGCCTGCCAGGTCTCAAAGGCGCGCTGATGCCAGACAACAGTCTCCTGCTGGCCGCCTCCCCCGCCACCGTTGCCGCCACCGCCCGGGATATATTCCTCCTTTGCAGGGTCGCCGCAGGCAGCCGGGGCGCAGGAACTCAGCGCCATTATCAGCAATATTATTAAAGATCTGAATTTCATACATCAAAGTTATAAAAACTGCCCCGGATTCCGAGCTGGGACCCGGGGCAGTTTGAGAAAAAGCAGTGCTATTGTTTTGTAACAGTGTGTGTGATTACACCTTCTTTATTGGTATTGACTACAATCTCCACGTTGTTGCCGTTCATCTCGCCGGCCATCTTCCAGAGGTTGTCCCATTGACTGCCGCGAGCGAACTCGCCACAATTGTAGAAGGCGGGATTGCCATCCCAGCGGGAGTCGTCGGGACGATATTCACCGTCAACTTCATTCAGACGGCCCCAGGCCATCGATGCACTCTCCTCACCGTCGAGGGTCACGAGGAAGCGGTAACGTTCCTCTTCCCAGGTAAGCCAAGTAGCACGGTTGAACTGAGGGTCGCCGGGCTGGATGAATTCCATCCTGCCGCTGCCGGACCACACGCCGTTGCCCTGATAGCTCATATCAAAAGGCGAGCACTCGTTGCAACCCCACACGAATTCAACCTTGTTAACGATCTGAGCGGTAACCGAGAGAGTCTTGAAGTTGACTGTAAGGCGGGTGGCATCGCCCTCAGAAGCGACAGCATCGCTCTCGCCTTCTCCCTGCAAAAGGCCTTCTGCACCTGCGAAATAGGTCTTGCCGTCGCCCTGGAAGTAGATTTTACCGTCGGCGAGTTTGGTGTAGATTACGAACACGCCGTCTTCTACTTTGCGGAACGCTGCTCCAGCAGTTTCGGCAGCCGAACCGTAAAGCTTGAGTTCGGAAGGAGCTGTTGTAGGAGGGAACGGATCTTCTGTCTGCTTAACGAAACTATGCTTGAAGTGGCCGTTGTCGTTGGTGTTGATAGTGACGGAGACATTGCTGTTGTCAAATACAGACCCCATCTTCCAGAGATGATCCCACTGGCTCCATTCAAACTCTCCGATGTCATAGAAAGTCTCGGAAACTTCACCGTCGGGACGGTTCTCCGCGTCTTCACCGTCAAGTCGGCCCCAGCAAACATCAGCGCCGTTTACATTTGCAATAAAGTAGTAGCGCTCCTCAGTCCAACTCAGCCAGTCGGGTGCGCCTGATTCGGGACGGCTCTTGTCCACGAATACCACACGACCTTCGCCGGCATAGCGACCCTGGCCCTGGTAAGCGAGGTCAACCACGGTAGCGTAGTTGCAGCCCCATATCATCCTCACGTTGGCAGCAACAGTCTCGAAAAGTACCTTGTTGCTGTCAAAGTCTACGATGATACGGCTTACGCCCTCACTTGCAGCGACATCACTGGTTCGCTTGCCCACGTAGAGGTCATCGGCACCCTGGATGAAATACTTCTGTCCATTGCCGTCATAGAACGAAATGGCACCTGCATTGAGTTTGGAGTAGATGACAAATTTGTTGCCGTCCTTGCGGAAAGGCTGTCCCTCAACCTCGGCCGCAGAACCCGACAGATAGAGCTCTTCCGGTGTGGACGAAGGCTGTTCGTATGTAATTTCGCCGGCCTGCTCCATAGTGTGGGTGAACTTGTTGTCCTTGTTGGTATAAACGGTGGCACGGACCATCTTAAGGTCGAGGTCGTGATCCATCTTCCAGAGACCATCCCAATCTACGGGAGCAGCTTCCACGATATAGTAGAACTCTTCTGTTCCGTCGGGAGTGAACGAGTTGGCACCGTACTGGGAGCCCCAGCGGGTATTGACACCGTCTATCTCTACGAAGAACGAGTAACGCTCCTCTACCCACGAACACCACGAGGGAGTGCCGTCACGTCCGGGACCGTAGAAGACAGCCTCTCCGTCGCCGGAGAAGACGCCTCCACCCTGATACTCAAGAACTGCGAAATCAATATGAGTAGCCTCCCACTGAGCGTGGAGCTGCGCCTCTATTGTCTCTATCTTGAGACTTAGAGTATTGAAATCGACTGTGATTCGCGCCAGGCCGGTAGAAGGAGCATCTACAACCGTATAGTCACCGTCGCCTTCTACCAGTTTCGAAGCGGAAGTAGCATAGAAAACATCGCCGCCCGTTTTCTCGCTGGTGAAGCGGAGCTTGCCAGCCTTCAGACGGGTAACGATGCTGTACAGACCCTCTTCCACGACGCGGAACTCCTGCCCTGCCTCGGCAGCCGCAGTACCGTTCACAAAGAGATTTACAGGCATATTGTCGATACCCTCGCCGCGGGTCACACGGATGGTACCATAACCCTGATATATCTGGCTTTCGCCGCCTTTGGAGCCGCGCACGGTCCAGATGAACTCACCTGTCTCGTTGGGTTTTACACCCGCTTTGCGGGCAATTGCATTGAGCTCCGCATGGCTCAGAGTAAGCTGTGACAGAGCCCCCTGGTCGCTTTTAAGGACGGTTATCGGATTGGAGAAATCTCCGCCTGGTGCGTCGAACAGCACCTCGTAGAGTACCACTCCACCATCGGCAGCGCCGCCACCGTCCCAACTGAGAGTGACCGTCTGGCCGGATGTTACATCAAGTGTAACGGCAGATGGGGAATTCAGCGAGGTTGGCATGGTGAACATAGTGTTCAGCTCATACTTGGGCTGGCATCCCGCAAAGAGCAATATAATTGCAAATATTGATAGTATCTTTTTCATAATCTCTTACCAATTGGGGTTCTGATCAAGACTGTTGTTAGTAAGGTCGCGCTCTTTCTGGGGAATAGGCCACAGATAGTGCTTGGCAGCATCAAACTGACGCTGCTCTACGCGGACGAAGCCGCTGTCGGCACCGACAGTCTCGCCGGTATACATGCCGTGGCACCAGCCGTTGAGTACCTGCTCCGCAGTTTTCCAGCGGATGATGTCTGTGCGCCTCTGGCCTTCGAATGCCAGCTCGCAGCGACGCTCGTTGCGGACAATCTCCTTGAGGTTTGCACCGGAAGGGAAATTGAGGGCACCGGCATCGGTAAAGCCTGCACGGGAGCGGATGGGCTTGATGGTGGCGTTCCATACCGCCTCGGTAAGTGTACCGAGCTCTGCGTGAGCCTCAGCATTCATCAGCAGCACGTCGGCGTAGCGGATAAGAATTGCATTCAGGCCGCTCTGGAGAGTGAGACGGTAGGTGTTGTCCCACCACTTGCGGATATAGTAGCCGGTCGGGGTCACGTCAGAAGTAGAATTGAACTTGTCACGGTTAGCCCAGTCAGGTTCTACAACGCTGCCGTCCTTCATAGTGTAGCTGTTGCCGGGATACATCACGGTCGCTGCCAGACGGGGATCGCGGTCCTTCCATGGATTGGAGGCGTCATAGCCGCTGCCGGATGCGTCGATAGCCTTGCCGTTGAGCATTATATAGCTGTCCACCAGAGACTTGAGCGGAGCCAGATTGGAATAACCACCCATGGATGGAGGTACCGTGTTGTACATGATGTTGTGCTCGCGGTTCACCGGAGTGTACTGGTTGGCGAAGAGAATCTCGCTGCAGTACTCGTTGGCGATTTCGAACAGGCCTGAGTACGAAGGGAACAGTTCTGCGCCGCTGCCGCTCATGATTTCTGCAGTGACGTCGCGTACCTTGTCCCATTTGCCGTCAAACAGATAGAGTTTTGCCAGAATGGCCTTTGCAGCCCATTTGGTCATACGGCCGCGCTCGGCACCGGAATAAGATGCGGGCAGTGCATCGGCAGTAAAAACGGCCTCAAGGTCTTTTTCGATACGGCTTGCGGTCTGCTCCGCGCTCTCGCGGGTTGCGACGCGACTCTCGGCGATGGATATAGGCGTATCAAAGTAAGGCACGCCCCCGAAATGGATGTAAAGCTCATAGTAGTGATATGCACGGAGAGCCGTGGCCTCGCAGATATAGCGGGCCTTGAGTTCTTCGGAAAGACCGGGTACTTCGTCGATGTGTTTGAGAAGCTCGTTGCACTGGCGGATGCCTGCAAAATGGTGGTTCCATACGTCATATACGTAACCTTCGCTGGTGCCGTATTTTCCGTTGCCGATGGCCTGGTTCTGACCGCCCTTGACATAAGCGTTATCGGTCATGCCGTCACCATAGACCACCTCGTACATATCGGGAAGTGATGTGTAGCAAGAGTTGAGTGCGCTCAGCGCAGCATTGGGATCCTCGCTCCAGAAGGTAAGGTCGGTCTCGCTGTTATAGGGAGCCGTATCCAGAGGAACGCAAGCGCAAAAGAGGAGAGCGAAAATGCTTAAGGAAATTATTATCTTTTTCATGACTTCCAACTCCTTTAAAATTTGACATTAAGACCTACAGACCATACGCGGGCCACGGGATATGCGCGGCCGCTGCCGTCTGCGTTGTATTCAGGATCCCATCCTCCCTTCATCTTGGAGAATGTGAGAGCGTTTTCTACGCTGAGGTATGCGCGCAAATCCTGCACGCGGATGGACTTGAGCCAGTCGCCTTTGAAATCATAACCCATCTGGACGTTCTTGACGCGCAGATAAGAAGCGTCCTGAATCCAGAAGTCGGATTTGGTGGCGTTGTTGGTGGACTCGCTGCCCATAGTAAGACGCGGATATGTTGCATCGGTGTTGACGGGAGTCCATCGGTCGATATGGAAATCGTGGACGGGGCCCTCGTTGTTGTTGTGGAATGCCTCCACAGCCTCACCACGCATCCAGCGGCTTCTCATACCCACACCCTGAAGGAATGCGGAGAAGAAGAAACCCTTGTACTGAAGGCCATAGTTGAAACCGAAGGTATAACGCGGGAAATCGTTACCAACCACAAAGCGGTCGTCGTCGTTGATCACGCCGTCGGTATTGCCGTCAGCATCGGGCTTGTCAATATACTTGATATCGCCGGCGCGGGGAACCACGCCCTCCAGGTGAGGGGCGGCAGCCGCCTCTGCATCGCTTTGGAAGAAACCGTCATTGCGGAGTGCATAATATGAATAGAGGGGATAACCTTCTTTGATTACTGTAACCACGTCGTAGCCGTAATAGAGGGTTTCGCCATGGGTATCAACCACGTTGTTCCAACTGTCGGAAACATTGGCTGCAATGTTGTGATGAACAGCACCCGTCTTGAAGTGGTAGTTGGCTGCAAATTCCCAACCGTAGCTGTCAACAATTGCGGCATTGGAAGTGGGCGCACCGTTGCCGAACATACCAGGAACGGGCAGGCTCACGAGGATGTCGCGGGTGCGGTTGGAGAAGACGTCGAACGATATGTTCAGGTCGTTCTTCAGCAGACCCATGTCAAAGCCGAGGTCGGCCATGCGGGTGGTCTCCCACTTGATGCCCGGATCCACGGAACTGAACCATGCTGTCGGTGCCAGTTCGTCGCCAAAGTTAATACCCTGGGTAACCGATACCGTCTGCATATAGCGGTAAGCACCTATCCGGTTGTTACCCACAAGACCCCAGCTGCCACGCAGCTTGAGCGAAGGGATGATGGGGCGTACAGGCTCCCACCAGTCTTCCTGTGAAACTCTCCAACCGAGAGAAAATGAGGGGAAGATACCGGAACGGTTGCCCTTTGCAAAGTAAGACGAGTAGTCGTTTCGGATATTGAACTCGGCGAGATATTTCTCGTCGTAGTTGTAGGTCAGACGGGCAAAACCGGAATACAGCGACCAGTCGTTGGCACCACCGTCGTTGCTGATCTTGTCACCTGTCTGGCTGCCTACGAAGATATCGTATTTGCTGTCGTCGGTCAGACGCTGGGTGCTGAAGTTCTTTACCTGCTCACCCTCGTATGCGTAACCGAGCAGCGCCCCTACGGTGTGCTTGCCAAAGGTTTTGTCATAATTGAGAGTCACCGTTGTGGTGAGTTTGGTCGCCTTGTAGAACGATTCGGAAATGTGGTTTTCCTTGTCGCCGGAAGCGGCAGCGGTAGAGGCCATACGGTTCTCGTGAGTGGTATTGTTCAGTGTGCGGCCACCGATGGTGGATTTCAGATAGAGACCGTCGGCAAGACGCAGGGAGGCGTCGATGGTGCCGCTGATATCATCGTTCACGCTCTGACGGTAGCCGCCCTTCTCCAGACGTTCCAGGGAGTTGGAGTTGGATCCGGAAGGATAAGTGTAGGTACCGTCTTCATTCTTTATCTCATAGATGGCGGGCATACGGTTGCACTGCTCTATGATCCACTCTGTCCAGTACGCGTGGTCTTTGATCTTGTTGCGGGTGAACTGTGCGGTTGCGCCCACGGTAAGGCGGTCATTGACCTGATGCTGGATATTGAGACGTCCGTTGTAGCGGTTATATCCGTAATCGGGACCTTTGAAAAGGCTGTTCTGATCCAGGAATCCGAGGGATGCCATGTAAGAGAGGGTCTTGGTACCGCCGGTCAC
>JAEEGH010004663.1_pt1 | contig 34991 bp, 30 predicted proteins | sample 9134181 | NCBI WGS metagenome assembly JAEEGH01 (sample SAMN16246544, study PRJNA631951) | gut metagenome | biome: gut microbiome; feature: rumen; material: DP-attached | host: Bos | place: Iran: Karaj | collected 2018-10
CCGGCTGCAAGATGGTCGATATCATGTCGGAGACCAACGAGCTGCAGGACAAGCTGCACAGCAACACCGAGTATTTCGTCGCCAAGATGAAAGCCGCCGGTTTCGACATCAAGCCGACCGAGTCCGCCATCTGCGCCGTGATGCTGTATGACGCCAAACTGTCGCAGGTGATGGCCGCCAAACTGCAGGAGGAAGGCATTTACGTCACCGGTTTCTACTATCCCGTGGTGCCGAAAGACCAGGCCCGTATCCGCGTGCAGATTTCCGCCGCCCACGAGCGCGAGCACCTCGACAAGTGCATCGCCGCCTTCACCAAGATCGGCAAGGAACTCGGCGTGCTGAAATAGTCGGTTAGTCGGTCAACCGTTTAGAAGTTAATGGGGAATCGTTGTGGTTCCCCATTTTTTTTGGCTGTCGGCTTATTTGCAGATAGTCAATTGATAACGGCACAAAAACTTACGGCCAAAAGCAAAAAAATGTTATATTTGCGCTTTTATTGCCAAAATGTTTTTTAAGTAGTATAAGTATTTATGAGTCAGAGACATAGCGATTACCTTTTCGAAACTTCCTGGGAAATATGTAACAAGGTGGGCGGCATCTACACCGTCCTTTCGACCAAAGCGGCCACCGTGGTGGAGAGTTATCACGACCAATACATCTGTATCGGGCCGGACATCTCCAAAGAATACAACGACGATTTCGTGGAGGATCCCACGCTGTTCAAGAACTGGCGCGACATTGTGGCCCGCGACGGGCTGAAGGTGCGCGTCGGCAGATGGCAGATTGTGGGTTCACCCGTGGTCTTCTTAGTCGATTTCACCAGCTTTTTCGAGAAGAAAAACGAGATTCTGACCAAATTCTGGCTCCGATACAAGCTGGATTCCATTTCCGGGCAGTGGGACTACATCGAGCCCGCGCTGTTCGGCTACGCCGCCGGCCGCGTGATCGAGAGTTTCTACAATTTCTATTGCAGTTCCATGGACAAGATCGTGGCGCATTTCCACGAGTGGATGACCGGCACCGGTATCCTTTACCTCGAATCCGTGGCGCCGCAGATCGCGACGGTGTTCACGACCCACGCCACGGTGCTGGGCCGCTGCATCGCCGGCAATGGTCTCCCGTTGTACGCTGACATCCAGCAATATAACCCCTTCGACACGGCTTCCCGCTTCGGGGTGCAGTCCAAATTCTCGTTGGAGTCGCTGTCGGCCAAGCATGCCGACGCCTACACGACGGTGAGCGAGATCACCAACCGCGAGTGCGCCGCCTTCTTTGAGAAGCCCGCCGATGTGATCACCATCAACGGTTTCGAGAACGCTTTCGTGCCGCAGGGCGAAGAGTTCGAACGCAAGCGCAAGGCCGCCCGTGGCCGTCTGCTGCAGGTGGCATCCACGCTCATGCAGACGCAGATCCCCGAGGACGCCCTGCTGGTCATCAACAGCGGTCGCTACGAGTTCAAGAACAAGGGTATCGATGTTTTCATCAAGAGTTTGTCGAAGGTCGCCGAGGCCAATCCCGATCGCACAGTGGTGGCTTTCCTCATGGTTCCCGCCGGTCACAGCGGTCGCCAGGAGGAACTGGCCGCGCAGATGACGCAGCCGGTGAGCGGCATCCCCGTGTCCGACCGTTTCGAGACGCACGTGCTCCACGATCCATACCACGACCCGATTCTCAACGAATTGAAAAACAATGGATTGCATAATTCACCTGAACAAAACGTTAAAGTGGTCTATGCGCCCGTTTACCTTGACGGTGAGGACGGGATATTCAACATGAAATACTATGATTTGCTGATCGGTTTCGACCTTTCGGTGTTCCCGTCCTACTACGAGCCGTGGGGCTACACGCCGTTGGAGAGCATCGCGTTCGGCATCCCGACCATCACGACTTCTTTGGCCGGTTTCGGTGCGTGGGTGCAGGAACATTTCAGCCAGCAGCAGAGCGTATGTGTGATCCCGCGCGGCGACCACAACGACGAGGATGTGGTGCAAGCGATTGCCAAGCAGGTGCTGTTCTACCTCCACTGCACCGCGCCGGCCATGAACGACATCCGCAAGACGGCCGTCAGCATCGCGGAAAAGGCATTGTGGACGCATCTCTTCGCCAATTACGAGAAGACTTACGACATCGCCCTCAGCAAGAGCGCCGAGCGTTATTCGCAATATCAGAACAAAACCTCCAACGTGGGCCGCATGGTGCAGGAACTCCATGTGGAGCGTCCCGACTGGCACCGCGTCTCCGTGAAGTCGCATCTTCCTGAATCACTGCGTCTTTTGGAGAAATTGTCGGAGAATCTGTGGTGGAGCTGGAATTTCGAAGCCCGTGAACTTTTCGAGGAGATTGCCGGTCCGTCGCTGTGGAAGGCGTGTGAGGAAAACCCGATCCACGCATTGCAGCAGCTTCCGCTGGACCGTCTGGAGAATTTCGCCCAGAACGAGGAGTATATCAACAAGTTACATCAGGTTTACGACCGTTTCACGGCGTATATGAACGAGCCGCGCACCCGCAACGAAGAGCGCATCGCCTATTTCAGCATGGAGTTCGGTATCAGCAACGAGCTGAAGATCTTCTCCGGCGGTCTCGGCATGTTGGCCGGCGACTACCTCAAGGAGGCCAGCGACTGCAACGTGAACATGCTCGGCGTCGGTCTGCTCTACCGTTACGGCTACTTCCAGCAGCAGATTTCCGCTTACGGCGAGCAGGTGAACCTTTACCCGCCGCAGAGCTTCTCCAAGCTGCCCATCAAGCCCTACAAGGACGAGGACGGCAACTGGATCATGGTCAGCGTGGCCATGCCCGGTCGTAATCTCTACGCCCGCATTTGGCGCGTGGACGTCGGCCGCATCCCGTTGTATCTGCTTGACACAGATTTTGATAAGAACTGGCAGGAGGATCGTGGCGTGACGGCCACCTTGTATGGCGGCGACGTCGAGAACCGTCTCAAGCAGGAGATCCTGCTCGGTATCGGCGGTGTGCGCATGCTCAAGGCCATCGGCGAGACCCCGACCATCTTCCACCTCAACGAAGGCCACGCCGCCTTCCTGAACCTGGAGCGCATCCTGCAGGTGATGCAGGAGGAGCATCTGAACCGCCAGATGGCGGTGGAGCTGGTGAAAGCCTCGTCGCTCTACACCACGCACACCCCTGTTCCCGCGGGTCACGACGCCTTCACGGAAGACCTGATGCGCGCCTATTTCGCCACCTATTCGCAGCAGTTCAACGTGAGCTGGGAGGCGTTCATGGGCTACGGCCGCCGTCACGACAGCGACACGTTCGACAAGTTCTCGATGAGCATTCTCGCGTGCCGTTTCTCGCAGGAGATCAACGGTGTGAGCCGCATCCACGGCCGCGTCTCGCAGGAGATGTTCGCCGACCTTTACGAGGGACGTTTCGCGGAGGAGTCGCACATCGGCTACGTCACCAACGGCGTCCACTATCCGACTTGGGCGCACAAGAAATGGCAGACGCTGCACCGTCGCGTTTTCGGCGAAGAGTTCGGCAAGGACTGTTCCAACCCTGTGATTTGGAGTAAGATAGAGAACGTCCCCGAGGCTGACATCTGGAAAATCAAGCAAGATTTGCGCAAGGAGATGATGACGGCCATCAAGGAGATGCTGTCTGAGCAGATGCGCACGCGCAACGAGTCGCCCGCGCTCATCGAGGCCACCATCAAGGCGCTGCGCGACGACGTGCTGACCATCGGTTTCGCCCGCCGTTTCGCCACCTACAAACGCGCCCACCTGCTCTTCATGAACGAGCAGAAACTCAAGACGTTGCTCAACAATCCCAACCGTCCGGTGCAGTTCGTCTTCGCCGGCAAGGCCCACCCGCACGACAAAGCCGGACAGGACCTCATCAAGCGCATCATCGAGCTCAGCCGCCGTCCCGAATTCATCGGCAAGATCATCTTCGTGGAGAACTACAACATGATTCTGGCCAAGAAGTTGGTGTCGGGCTGCGATGTCTGGATGAACACGCCGACGCGCCCGTTGGAGGCTTCCGGCACCAGCGGCGAGAAGGCTGTCATGAACGGTGTGCTGAACCTCAGCGTGTTGGACGGCTGGTGGGCGGAAGGTTACGTCCACGGCGCCGGCTGGGCACTCAAGGAGCAGATCACCTATCAGGACAACCGTCTGCAGGATGAGTTGGACGCTGAAACGTTGTATAACATTATCAACGAGCAGATTATGCCTGCGTTCTACACGCGCGGCGACCAAAACGTGCCGACCGAATGGGTGAACATGATGAAGAAGTGCTTCACGCAGATTTCCCCGCATTTCACCATGAAACGCCAGTTGGACGACTATTTCCGCAAATTCTACCACAAACTGATGAACAGAAGCCGTATTTTGCGCGAAAACGACAACGAAAACGTGAAGGTGTTGCTCAGATGGAAGGAAAACGTCCTTTCGGACTGGAATGACATTGAATGTATGGGCATCGACTATCAGCGGAACGAGAAGAACACGTATTGCGTGGGTGACAATATCCTGTGTCGTCTGCGGATTCATCTCGGTGGTCTGCAGCCGCAGGACGTGAAGATCGAGATGATATTCGTCACCGCCGAGGACCACGGCCGGAAGCCGAAGTTGGAGTACAAGGTGCCTTTCGTCTTCGAGTCGGAGAACGACGGCGTCTGCACGTTCGTGTGCAACGAGACCGCCCGCCGCGTGGGCGTTTGGGACTGTGCTGTGCGCGTCATCCCCAACCATGAGTTGCTCCCGCACGATTTGGACTTCAATATCGTGAGATGGATGTAGTCAGTTAGGAGTTAGAAGTTAGCAATTAGCAGTTGGCGTGTTCCTATCGAGAAGGCTATGAATCAATCTCTTATAGCATTCTGGATGTCTGAGTTCGACCCTTTCACCACGGCGGTGGTGGCCAACGGCGAGGTTCCCGCATCTGAGCTTTCCGTGCAATTGTTACGAAAAATGAAGCGTGTCGTCTGTTGTGACGGCGCGCTTCAGAAGTTATTGTCCGTCAACATTATACCGGATGTTGTGGTGGGCGACGGGGATTCTATGGATCGTGAGGAGTTGTCGCGGCTTGGGATTCCTTACCACGCCGATAAAAGCGAGGAATACAACGACCTTCAGAAAGCGTTAAAATATTGTATGGCAAATGGTTATGACAATGTTTTGCTGATGGGTTGCGGTGGCTTGCGCGAAGACCATTTCATCGCGAATTTGAGTATTATGTCGATGTATTCCGAAAAGATGCGATTGGCGATGCTGACGGAACACGGTGTCTTCAACGTGTTGCACGGGAGGGCGCAATATCACGCCATCCCGGGGATGCAGGTTTCCGTGTTCCCGAGCAACCCGCAGACAAAACTTTCCTTTAACGGGCTGAAGTACCCTGTTAATAGCCGTTCCTTCAACTGGTTGTGGGAGGGCAGCCTGAACGAGGCACTGGGCGATGAATTCATAGTGGAGGCATCCGACGATGATCCGGTGGTGGTGTATAGGGCGCTTAACAGTTAGTAGTTAGTAGTTAGTAGTTAGCAGTTTGCAGTTTGACGTGCTGGCGGGTTAAATAGGCTTTTAGTTTAATTCATGCTGTATTAGTCTTAATATGACCGACAATTATCAATCTACAGGTGAACGTCCTGAAATTGACGGAGCGTTTAAGGTGTTGTTGTGCTTTATCGCGATTGTGACAATAATCAATGTTCCGCTCACCATTTTCGGTTATCGATGGTTCTCCAGTGTCCTTCCCTCCTCGAAGCTCTTTATAGCGGTCTCGATCTTCTTCTGTCTTATGCCACTCGTCATTGTGGTGATGGCATTCTTGTCGTTGCGTAAGCGACGCGGTGACACGATTTACCTACTGCGTGCATTTGTCTTGTTTATGATCCTGGGTACTCTGCCTTTGTTTTGGACTAATATGTCCGTATGGATGGTTGTGGGGCGTCTGGGTGTTTGGATTTCTTGTTTAATGTATCTGATTTTTTCCAAACAAGTAAAGCAGGTTTTCCCTATTGAAGAACGTCATTCTTCCCCGATATTAAGACTCATTTTGTTCGGACTATCTGTCCTGTATGTCCTGTTCAATTACCGTGTAGTAGAATGCCTCGTAAATGGAGTGCCTTTACCTGACATATTTTATGAAAAAGTGGAAATATTCATAGATGAAAGCACTTTGAAGGAGAACGAGTATTCGGACGGGTTGATTCGTTTAGCCAAACCCGCCGGACTGAAATGCGGCACCCATTGGATTGATGATAAGGACGTTATCACACTGTTCGATGATGATTGCTCGTATCTGATCCATTCTGATGTTTATGTGGAAGAAAACCGGTTGGATACAGATTCGTTGTTGGAAGAGCTGACCGACGAAGGGTTCAAAAAATATCCTGGCGAGGTGATGTCTGACAACAGTTGGTATTTGCCGGAGGGCAACATCAATGCACATCGCAAGTGCATGGTTTACAGTACAGAGCCTTATCCGACCATGGTAGATATGGTGTTGTTGGAGGATTGTCGAACCCCTAAGTACTGTGTGGTTTATGGCGTTTACGAGCAGGGCACCGGCAGCCACACGATGGACATTGTGGAGGCGATAAGGTTTCGGTAAATACAGGTAACAAAGCAATCTTTGTTAGTTCAGTTCATACTGTATATAATCCAAGCCGTACTTTTCATACAAGTTCACCTTGCTGTCGCTTGTGATGAATGTTAAGCGATCCTCTATGCATTGGGCTATCAATAACCGGTCGAAGGGGTCTTTGTGCATGGACTCTCTTTCAAGGGTTTCAAGTCGGATTATATGGTGTGCGTTAACAGGAAGAATACCAAGGTTTTCTTCTTTGATATGAGTGATAACATTGCTGAGACTCCCAGGAATTATAATTTGATTCTTAGCATTTTTGATTACCAATTCATGTAGTGATACCACGCTGACGTGTCCAATGTTGTTGTAGTCGAAACAGAAGTCCAAAATTTCATTGGGGAGTTTATGGTCTCCATTGAGATTGTGAAGAAGAAATTGAGTATCAATTAGGTAGTTCATTTAACGGTATTATTCTGTAATCAAATGCATCATCTGAGATAAATATTTTTCCTTTATAAAGTCCGTGCAGTTTTGCCATGGGACTTTTTTTCTTGTCCTTTTTCTTTCTCTTGGCGTATTTTTTCGCCCATTCGTCTAAGTCTATTCTCATAACGCTTTTAGTTTAAAGATGAATATTTTTGTTGTCACTATCTGTGATTATTCCACGTGGCAAAAATACAACAAAAAACATTGTTTGTCAAGTGTTTTTTGATTTTTTCTTGTCTGTTGATTATCAGATTTTTGTGAAAAAATCTTAACAATTCAAGTTTGATTAGTTAAATTGTTTTTATCGATTTTCGCAGAAAATATCTTCACGGAAGCTTCACACAGCACCTTCGGCTGAGAAAAAATTGTATCTTCGCCGCATCGTTTCTTAAACCTTCAAATAATGTATAAGAGAATTATTCCCATACTGATGGCGCTGCTCGTCAGCGTGTTCGCCACTTTCGGACAGTCGTTGTTGTGGAAGGTGAGCGGCAAGAAGATGAAAGCCCCTTCCTATCTATACGGCACCATCCACATCCAGGACGCGCGGGTGGCTTCGTTCGACACCACCGTGCTCACCGTGCTCAACCGCTGCGAAGCCTTCGCCGTGGAGGTGCTGTTGGACGAAATCGACATGCGTGGTATCCAGAAGGCCATGATGATGCCCGAGGGCAAGAGTCTCAACACCCTGTTGTCACAGGAGGATTTCGCCCTGTTAGACAGCATCTGCAAGTCGAAATTGGGGGTCAGCGCCATTTTCATGAACGGCATGAAGCCTTTCTTTGTGAGCAGCACCCTGCAGCAGCTCGACCTCCGGCAGGATGCTGAGGATGCTTTGGACCTGTTTCTGCTCAAGAAGGCGCGGGAGAGTGGCAAGCTCTGCTACGGATTGGAAGAGTACATGGACCAAATCAGGGCCATCGACGCCATCAGTTTGGAGGACCAAGCGGACATGTTGCGGCAATTTCTGCATGATACGGCGCAAGTGTCACAGGATTTTGAGGACATGTTGGAGGCTTACCTCCGGTTCGAACTCGACAGTCTGGAGAAGATGACGCAGGACACCGCCCTCCCGAAGAAGTTCGAGAAAGTGCTGGTCAGCAAACGCAACGTCACGATGGCCAAGCGGTTCGTGGCGATTTCCGGCGAACATACCCTGTTCTGCGCCGTGGGGGCCGCCCATCTCGCGGGCAAGAAGGGACTGATAACCCTGTTGCGCAAGAAGGGCTATACGGTGGAGCCGGTGCCGTTCACGTGGGAGTCCAAATAGGATGAAACCTGTTTGGATACTGCAATGCCTTGAAATACAAACAGATAAAAAACCGCTAACAACGGTTGGTGATTACTTCCAGAAATTAATATCCGCTTCCTGTTCAACCTTCTCCTCCACAGAGTCATCCAGGAAATCGAACAAGTCCAGTCCCGTGAGGGATTCCACGCTGTTCACGTTTTGCATCGTTCCGGTTACCGTCACGGAGTCGCTGCTGTTTGGGCAAATGAACGCGATGGAATGGTAAGCGTTTTGTCTTTTGATCAGGAAAGCCTTGAAGAAACTGTCGGGGATGCGGACGCGGTTGGGACCTATCGTTTCGGGCGTCGGGGAATCGAAGATCGGGCCGCACACGATGAGCACGGAGTCGTATTTGACGGCCACTCTCCGGGCCATGTTCTCGATTTTGTGCCAGATGCCGTTGTTCATTTCCGTGTTTTGCGGGCAGATGTTGGTGAAGTAGTCGCATTCCATCGCGGCCTGCTCCGACCATTTCATGTCCTGTCGCCGTGCCATGTGTCCTTTCACCCAGCCGGAGTTCCTGTAGTCTTCGCTGGAGGCTTGCGGGAGGTTCAGGTTGGGGTCCGGCATGAAGCGTCGCGGCATCTTGGGGGTGTGCTTCGTGGCTTCCACCTGCTCTGCGGTCAGCGTGTAGGAAACCCACTCCGGTAGGCGGTTTTCGGGATTGTAGGAGACGGTGAACCCGGTATAGCGGAGCAGGATCGAATTCGGCCGTTGGACAACCTCGTTCTTCTCTTCGGGGGCGGATTTGGTCTGAAGGTGTTGCCTTTTGGGCGGCACGCACGTGCAAAGGAGCAGAGCCGTCATCAGAAGGATGAGCCCTTGCCCTTTCGGGAATGCATGATTTGCATATCTTGTTGTTATAGAGAATTTTCGCATTTTGTTTCAAATGCGCAAAGATACAAAATAATGCGATTCATTCAAATTGCTATTTATTTCCGTCCCTTCACACCAGTGCCGCCACAAAATAGTAGATCATCAGCCCCACGCAGGTGAGTTTCAGCACGGTGCCCGTCAGCAGTCCGACGAACGAGCCGGTTCCCGCTTTCAGGGCCTGTCCGAGCGACATTCCGTTCTCGTTTCTGTTGGCGAGGATTTCGCCGGCGACGGCCCCCACGAAGGGACCGAGCACGATGCCCCAGGGTCCGAAAAAGAGTCCGGCAACCAGTCCGATGGTGCTTCCCCACACGCCGGCCTTCGACCCGCCCATCACCTTCGTGCCCCAGACCGGCACCACGGCGTCCAGAATCTGGACCACCACGGTCACGACGCCCCAGACCAGCAGGAAGCGCCAGCCGAACTGCACCTTGTTGGTGGCGTGGAGCAGCCAGAGGCCCCCGTAAGCCACCGGCACGCCCGGCAGCACGGGCAGGATGCATCCCGCCAGCCCGACCAGCAGGCAAACGGCGCCCAATATGATGAGTACGATGTCCATATTTCTAAGTTCGTTTTCCTCCGGCCGTTAGACGGGTGCGGGAGGGATGGGATTAATAGGTGGCAAAGATACGGAAAAGAGTGATAGGCGGGGAGGGTTTTGATGGTTTTTTTTGAGTGTGAGAGCGATTGTACTGTAAGGGTAGGGTGGAAGCGCAGAAAATGTGTGGTTTTATGCAGCTGTTATCTTGAAAAATGCTATCTTTGCGGGTCGAATGAATATACAGTCTGATGATAAATATACGCAAACTCGAATCAGAATTATGGGAATCGGCAGACCTGCTGCGACAAGGCAGTAAGCTGACCAGCAACCAGTATTGTATGCCGGTGCTGGCGTTGCTGTTTCTGCGCTATGCCTACAGCCGATACAAGATGGTGGAAAAAGAAATCTTGCAGAGTCGTCCGATACGTGGCGGGCGCGTGATGCCGGTGGAGCCCAGTGACTTTGCTGCCAAGAGCGCACTTTACCTGCCCAAGGAAGCCCAATTTGACTGCTTGGTGAACTTGCCGGATAATGTCGCTTCAGCTGGATTGAAAAAGAAGGACGGACACCCCATCAACTCGCTGGGTGAGGCCGTGAACAATGCGATGCAGTTAGTGGAAGACCAGAGTGAGCAGCTCACAGGCGTGCTTCCCAAAACCTACACCAGCTTTGCCGATGACTTGTTGCGCGAGCTGCTCCGCATCTTCAACAACAAGACCATCGATGAAGTAGGCGGGGATGTGGTCGGTCGTATTTATGAGTACTTCCTCTCCAAGTTCGCTAAAGCGGTGGCCAGCGACGACGGCGTGTTCTTCACCCCGAAATCGTTGGTGAAAATGCTGGTGAACGTATTGGAACCCAAACAGGGCGTGATGCTTGATCCGGCTTGCGGCAGCGGCGGGATGTTTGTACAGACGGGCGATTTTGTGAATGCAGCCGGGATGAACGCCAACACCCAGATGACCTTCTACGGACAGGAAAAGGTGGAATACAACGCCCAGCTTTGTCTGATGAATATGGCGGTTCACGGGTTGAACGGCAAGATTATCTCCGGCGACGAGGCCAACTCGTTCTACCACGACTACCATAATCTTGCGGGCAAGTGCGACTATGTGATGGCCAATCCGCCGTTTAATGTGGATAAGGTAAAGGCCGAATCGGCTTCCGCGGCGGGTCGTCTTCCGTTCGGATTGCCGGGCGTGAATGCCAAGACCAAAGAAATCGGCAATGCCAACTATCTCTGGATAAGCTATTTCTACGCTTACTTGAATGACCACGGTCGTGCGGGTTTTGTGATGGCCAGCTCAGCAACTGACAGTGCCAACAAAGACCGCGACATTCGCGAAAAGCTGGTGCGCACGGGCGACGTGGACGTGATGGTGAGCGTAGGTAACAACTTCTTCTATACCCTCTCCCTGCCTTGCTCGTTGTGGTTCTTCGACCGGAACAAAAACGCCGACATCCGCGACAAGGTGCTTTTCATCGATGCCCGCAACTACTACACCGTGGTGGACCGCACTTTGAACGAATGGACGGAATGGCAGTTGCGCAACCTGCAGGCCATCGTGCACCTGTATCGAGGCGAGACCGGGAAATACAAGGCTCTTGTGGCTGATTACGACAAAGCCTTAAACGGACAAACTGTAGCTACCCTTGAGGAAGCCCTACAGAAGCAGAAAGCTGAGGCCAAACAACTGATTGCTGATGCGCCGCGCAAGGATAGGAAACGCATAGAGGCGGAGCAGAACGCACGGATTGCCGAGATAGAAGACACGCTCGAAACGGCTCGCCAGCGTGAATGGTTAGTCTCCAAGTTTGGCGAGGATGGACAATATCAAGATGTCTTAGGTCTTTGCAAGATTGCCACCATTCAGGAGATTGAGGAGAAGAACTACTCGCTAACCCCGGGCGCTTACGTGGGCGTGGCCGAACAAGAAGATGACGGGGTGGACTTCCACGAGCGCATGAACGAAATCCACACGGAACTCGCACGGCTGAATAAAGAAGCCAATGTGCTGATGGATGAGATACAAAAGACGTGGGAGGAACTGAAATGAGTGAGTGGAAATTGAAAGACTGTTGTCTCAGCATTTCAGATGGTGACCATCTGCCGCCACCCAAGACGGATAGTGGTATTCCTTTTATTACTATATCAAACATAGATTCTACCAATCATATTGACTTCGGTAATACTTTGTTTGTGCCGATTGAATATTACGAAAAGCTTGATGATATTCGAAAAGCGCGACCGAATGACATTATTTACTCTGTTGTCGGTTCATTTGGGAAACCTGTGTTGATAAAGGATGATAGAAAATTTGTATTTCAACGACATATCGCCATATTGAGACCAAATAGTGAAATTGTAGATTCAAGATTTCTCTACTATGTGATGCTTTCACGAGATTTCTATATGCAAGCTGATACGGTCGCAATAGGAGCTGCACAAAGGACCATAAGTCTTTCATCGTTGAGGAATATGAAAGTAGAGCTGCCCCCTTTACCTATCCAGCACCGCATTGCCACCATCCTTTCCCGCTACGACTCCTTGATAGAGAACTACCAGAAGCAGATCAAGCTGTTGGAGGAAGCGGCGCAGCGGCTCTATAAGGAATGGTTTGTGGAGTTGCGTTTCCCTGGATACGAGAGCACGAAGATTGTGGATGGTGTGCCGGAGGGATGGGAGAGGAAAAGTGCAAAAGACTTTTTTACAATGTCTATTGGGAAAACTCCACCAAGAGTAGAAAAAGAATGGTTTACAACATGTGCTAAAGATGTTCCGTGGGTGTCTATATCGGATATGAAAGATGTGATATTTGTGAGTGAAACAAATGAAAAACTCACGAAAGAAGCATGTGAAAAGTTCAATGTTAGAATAGTACCAGAAGGCACAATTCTTTTAAGTTTTAAGTTAACAGTAGGCAGGGTCTCTATTGCTGATATACCGGTTTGCACAAATGAAGCAATAGCACATTTCGTTAAAGATGGGACAAATTGGAGAGAGTATACTTTTTTATATTTGAGAAATTATCATTATGATTCTTTGGGAAATACATCTGGCATTTCTAAGGCTGTTAATTCAACAATAATCAAAAATATGCCTTTTGTAATGCCTGATGAAAATGTTCTTAATGGCTTTTCTAATACTGTTTCTCCTATCTTTGACAAAATTAAATTATTATATGCACAAATCCGCCTCCTTACCGAAGCTCGCGACCGTTTGTTGCCGAAGCTGATGGGCGGGGAGATGGAAGTTAAATCTAAACAATAAAAAATCATTATGGAAAATAAACTAAAACAAATTATTGATGCAAGCACTGCCCAGGCAGACAAAAGACAAGCAAGGATAAATGCTTTTATAGAACATGTTAATGAGTTCTATGATAAAGTAGATCACGAATGGTTAGAAGGTTGTTACAATGAAGTCTTTACGACAGACTTGAGCTCAATGACTATAACAGAAGAGTCTTTGGGAACTTATGTGGTAAATAAAAAAAATCTTAGAATTGGTTCTTATTTTTTAGAGTTCGAACCTATTGGTACAGTATTAATAGGATCGGATGCTCGTATAGACTTAAAATATTTAAATGAATCCGTAAAGTTTGTAAGAGTTGGTGATAATTTTGAGAATTTACAGGATTTTATTATAATACGTATTAATGGACGTATTGAAAAAAAACGCAAAGAACCTGGAGAAATAGTTTGGAAATTTGTAAACCCCAAAAACAATAAATTAATAAAGGTTACATCGACTTCACTTCAGAACCTAATAGCAGATTTGATAAATGCGTAGAATTAAGTTCCATTTTTCTGAAGATATTCAGTCTATTGACGAAATAGAATCTTTTTATAATAAGATGAAAAAATCTTTAGAACTACAATATAATTCAAGACAGAATCCCAATTATGATTCGGACTTTTTATTCATGACTGATTCTCAAATTCGACAAGAATATCAATTTTGCCTTGAAGAATTATCTCGTGAAGCTTCTTTTTCGTTATTATCTCTAATAGAAGCTGAATTTCGAAAGGACTTTGTGTATAGAACAGAATTAAAAAAATGTGATAATTTATCAAAAATATATAGAAGTGCGTATAACCCAGCAAAGAAAGTATACCAATATGCTTATGTTGATGTTGTGTTAAATGGTTGGAAACAATATAGACCAGAGCGGGGAGATTTGATTAATAGAATTATTGATGCAACTAATTATAGAAATTGGATAGCACATGGTAGATATTGGGTATTCAAAGATAATGTTAAAAAATATGGTTTCAAGGATAATTTAACATTGGCAAAAATTGTAAAAGAAACTTTTGGTCCAGAGTATTTATTCAATAATATCTAAAAACTTAATAGTTTTAGTATTACAAATCTACACAAGATAAACTTTGATTTATAATATTTATGGCAAAAGACTACAGCGAAGACCAACTGATACAACGCAGCACTGCCGAGCCCCGCGACCGTTTGCTGCTGAAGGTAATGGAAGGGGAAATAAACACTTAGCATCAACTAACGCAAAAAGAATATGAAGAATATTATTACCCATACATCTTGGAAATCCAAGGATTTAATAAAAATCTGTGCTTATCTCAATACTAATGGGGGTGAGATTACGTATATTGTTAAAGAAGAAGACAATAGCGTCTGTGAAAAGTTAATAAAACTAATACATCAGAAACTAAAAAAAATACATCCCGATGTAAGTAAACTGGTTGATATCACTTTTGAAGAAAAAGTTGATTATAAAGAGGTGAAAGTTTTTGTTAAGATTTCACCTGTTGCGTGTTTTGTTTTATCAAGAAGTGGTGAAAAATCATATTATTATATAAATGGTGATGTGGTTGTAAAAACCAGTGAAGAACTCGTCAAAAGGTATAAAGAAGGGACTTCAATTAAAAAGTCAATAACAAAGTTGACATCTATTCTTAAATTACCAGACACAGTATTTGTTGACAATTATACCTTTATTAGTTGCAATACCGTTCCTATTTATGAAGCATTTTCAGTTTATGGATTTAATAGAATAGTTGGTTATCTTAAACACGTGAATAGAACCTTTGCAAACGTATATAGTAGAGGACAATGTGAATTATATGATTCTTTAATACCTTCATTATATAGGAACAAGAATAATTTAGAAAACGAAGATAATAAGATTGATATTATTGTCAATCGTTTTATGAAAGATTCAAAGATGATAGACAGTCTTGCATTAGATATAATAGATAAAAAACGATCAAAATATCGAATAGAAGGAGTATTGCAGCATTATGGAGCCACAACGAGCTTTCTGGATGTTGTTGATAATCATTGGATAGCATTATGGATGGGTTTAAACACATTTAACGTGAAAGAACAAATAGAAAAATATGCACAATATGTCGAACGTGCAATACCATTAATCGAAAAAATAAGTGGGGGAATAGAATTACAAGATGAAAAAAAATGGGAAAAGAAAATATATCAATACGTGCTACTTATTGCTGTTCCATTCTCTAAGAATCAAGTGGTAGACGGCATCAACATCACAAAAGAAATTATAGAAATAGATTTGAGAAAATCTTTGCCATCAACTTTTTTAAGGCCCCATGCTCAACATGGTTTAGTAATTAAGAGAAACGTTCAAAATACAACAAGAAAAGCTGAAGATTATGATTTATCCAAAAATGTTGTTGCAATTATCAGAGTAAGAATTGATAGGGCAAAACAATGGATAGGGAATGGTGAATTATTAACTCAAGACAATCTAATTCCACCTCCTGGCTATGATCCTGGTTATGATTTATTGTTATCAAGAAAAGACCTCTTCAGAAAAAGCTCATTAAAAATTACAAAATACATGTGATCATGTCACACGATTCTACATTGAATATCAACTGATACAGCGCGGCACCGTCGAAACAATTGGATATTGTTTTTGAAAAACAGCTATCCGTTTGAAGGGATTTTTTATCTTTGCGGCTGGATAATTAAAACAGGAAAGACAATATCTTGAATGCATAAAGATCAAGTGGATGAAACAAGAGGATTTTGACGAATATATACGGCAAGTGGAGCCCTCAGCACGGCAGAGTGCAGCTGACTGGCAGACGGCCATCGGCCTCCAACAGGTTGATGGACTGAAGCCATCGCAATATCTGCTTGATGTGGCCCAACGCAACATCGAGGGGGATATCACTATTGATGAAGTCCGCCAGATGCTGGATTCCTATTACCAGAACAAATCCAAACGTGTAGAAGGTTCTAAAGACTCTGCTGAATGTGATAAGGCATCAGCGAACATCAAGAAAATTCTTTCCTCCAATACATTTGCCTTCAACACCAATGGATTCGTGTCCACTCATCGTCGCATTTTTGAAGGAGTGTTCAAACACGCTGGTAAACTTAGGGATTACGATATCACCAAAAAAGAATGGGTGCTCAGAGGTTATACAGTACATTATTTGAATTGGGAAGATCTGAGCCGTGCCATTGACTACGATATTCAGCAAGAGCGGGAATTCAGTTACAAGAATTGCAGCAATGATGAAAAAGTGAGTCACATTTGCCGCTTTGTTTCCGGATTGTGGCAGATTCATCCATTTTGTGAAGGGAACACGCGTGCCACTGCGGTTTTTACCATACAATATCTGCGCTCTATGGGCTACGATGTGACCAATGACCTGTTCAAAGACCATTCCTGGTATTTCCGCAATGCCTTGGTCCGTGCTAACTACAAGAATGTCCGTCTTGGCATTGACTATGATATCAGCTTCCTCGAAAACTTCTTCCGAAATTTGCTGTTGGACGAGAAAAATGAGCTAAAGAACCGTTCAATGCTCATCAACGCACCGGAAGGCTGGAATGCCACCGACGATAAACCGACGACAAATGATGCGCAACCGACGACGACCGACGATAAACCGACGATAATTTTGGCATATCTCAAAGAAAAGGGCTGTTGCAAGACTGCAGAATTGTCGGCTCTGCTCGGACTCAAACCTACCCAAACTAAGGCGTATCTGTACCAATTGCTGCAAGAAGGGAAGATAGTGGCGCACGGGGCGAACAAAAACAGGACCTATTCTTTAGCATAAACCATTATGTTACTTACATACAGCGAAGACCAACTGATACAGCGCAGCACTGTCGAGCTTCTGGAGAAGGAATTGGGCTGGAATAGCGTCTATGCCTTCGACCAGGAAACGTTGGGTGAAACCGGCACGCTGGGGCGCACCGACTACCACGAGGTGCTGTTGGTACGCCACTTCCGCAAGGCCTTGAAATCACTCAACCCTTGGCTGACCGACGAACAGCTACAGAAATGCGTAGAGCGGATGACCGAGCGCATGAGCAGCCAGACGCTGATGCAAATCAACGAGCAGAAATACCAGCTGATTCGCGATGGTATTCCCGTGACCCGCACTAAACCCAACGGCGAAACCGAGGAGGTGAAGGCCAAAGTAATCGATTTCCAGTCACCCGAAAAGAACGAGTTCCTTTGCGTGCGTGAACTGTGGGTGTATGGCGCACTCTACCGCCGCCGCGCCGACATCGTGGGCTTTGTCAACGGCATTCCGTTGCTTTTCATAGAGCTGAAAAACCACGATGTGGAAGTGGTGGATGCCTTCAACCAAAACTACCGCGACTACCTCGACACCATCCCGCAACTGTTCTACCACAACGCCTTCATTATGTTCAGCAACGGCTTGGAGGCGCGTGTGGGTATGATTGACACGAAGTGGGAGTTTTTCCACGAGTGGAAGCGATTGAAAGAGGAAGATGCGGGCAACATCGAACTGCCCACGATGTTGAGAGGTATCTGCAAGAAAGAGAACTTTCTCGACTTGTTGGAGAACTTCATTTTGTACGACCATTCAGGCGGTACCACGGCCAAGATTATGGCTCGCAACCACCAGTATTTAGGCGTGAACCAAGCCGTCGAAAAATATCGCAATCGCGAACTGCTGAACGGAAAGTTGGGTGTGTTTTGGCACACACAAGGCAGCGGCAAGAGCTACTCGATGCTTTTCCTGTCGCAAAAGATTCGCCGCAAATTTGAAGGTTCACCCACGATAGTGGTTCTTACTGACCGCGACGAACTGAACAAGCAGATTAGCGATACTTTCGAGAACTGCGGACTATTAGGCAATGTAAAAGCCAAGAAATTTATCGCCAGTAGCGGGGAAGACCTGATAGCGAAGCTTAAAGGCAATCCCTCCTTTATCTTCTCGCTGATCCAGAAATTCAACGACCCCAAAGCGAATCCCATCTACCCCGACCACGACATCATTGTGATGAGCGATGAGGCCCATCGTACACAAAACGGCATCTTCGCCGACAACCTGATGCACCTGCTTCCTACGGCTCATCGTATTGGGTTCACGGGTACACCGCTATTGTCAAACGACAACATTACAGCCCGAACTTTCGGCGGCTATGTCAGTATCTACGACTTCAAACGAGCGGTTGAGGACAAAGCCACTGTTCCGCTGTACTATGAGAATCGTGGAGAAAAACTGCAAGACTTGAGAAACCCCGAAATCAACGAGGAGATTGCCAGTGCCTTAGAGCAGGCCGGCGACCTCGATGCCTCGCAATTAGCCAAACTCGAACGCGAGTTCTCAAAGGAAGTCCACTTGCTAACTGCAAAAAAACGATTGCGCATTGTGGCCCAAGACTTTGTCAAACACTACAGCGACCTTTGGACCTCCGGTAAGGCAATGTTTGTCTGCTACAACAAGGTCACTTGCGTGCAGATGTTCAACTATGCTCAAGAGTACTGGCAACGAGAAATCAAGTCGCTGGAGGAACAGATTACCAAATGCACCTCGCAACAGGAAGTGCAGGAAATGACGCGCAAATTGGAGTGGATGAAGGAGACCGAAATGGCAGTGGTCATCTCGCAAGAACAAAACGAAATCCAAACCTTCCAGAAATGGGGTCTCGACATCAAGACGCACCGAGAGAAGATGGAGAAACGCGAACTCGACAAAGAGTACAAGGACAGCGACTCAAAGTTGCGTGTTGTCTTCGTCTGCGCTATGTGGCTGACGGGATTTGACGTGAAGACGCTCTCTTGCCTCTACATTGACAAGCCGATGAAAGCTCACACGCTGATGCAGACCATCGCCCGTGCAAACCGCGTGGCCGAGGGCAAAACCAACGGCCTCATCATTGACTATATGGGCATTGTGAAAGCGTTGCGCCAAGCTTTAGCCGACTATACGGCAAACCAAGGTGGTAATGGCGGGGAAGATCCGACCATAGATAAAAAAGAACTTATCCAACACGTAATCAATGTGATAGCTGCAGCAACAGCATTTCTGAAAGAACATGATTTCGAATTGGATGATTTAATTCAGGCGGAGAATTTCATGAAGTTGGATATGCTGAAGACGGCCGCAAACGCTATGTGCGAAACGGCTGAAATCAGGAAATCATACTGCACTTTTGTGACTACGCTGCTAAAATTCTGGAAATATCTGAACCGTGAGGATATCACACACGAGATGAAGCAACAAAAAGATGCGTTGGAAGCGATTTACAAAGAACTGCAAAAGAAACGCAAGCACGCGGACATCACAGACTTGAGTGTGGCCATCAGCGATATCATCAACGAGCACATCGAAATGGAAGTCCCGATGGTGGCCGAAGAAAATCTTTCACGCCGTTTTAATATAAGTGGTATCAACTTTGAACTTCTACGTCGTGAATTCGCCCGCAGTCGTGAAAAGAATCTGGTGTTGAAGGACATCCAAGATCTTTTGAAGGAGCGAATAGCCCGTATGCTCGCCGATAATCCCTTGCGTATCAATTTCTACGAAAAATACAAGGAAATCATCAACGAATACAATATAGAACAAAACCGAGTCACCATCGAAAAGACTTTTGAAGAGTTGATGAAGCTGTCAAAGGAACTGGAAGAGGAAGAAAAGCGGTATATTCGTGAAGGTTTTGAAAACGACGAGCAACTTTCCATGTTTGATGTGCTTATGAAAGACGATCTTTCAAAAGAGGACATCAGGAAATTGAAGAAGGTGTCTGTGGAATTGTTGGACAAGATCAAAAAACTGTTGGCGACAATGGACCATCCGTTTGACAAGCCTGAGACCCGGTCCCTCATTGACAACACCATCCGCGATACCCTTTGGGAAGAACTTCCCGACAGCTACCCCGTCGAGAGCATTAACTACTATCGTGGAGCTGTTTACAATTATGTCTATCAGCATTACGGGAGTGTGGCGTAGAACTAACTGGCGCGGTGTTGGTGGCGGGCATCGTAATGATGGTGGCGCAGTCTCATATTGTGGCTCAGATAGGAGAGGGTAGTGGTTTTCGGGAACTGATGCTCACGTACTACGGCAGCACGTCCATCGACACAGGTAACGAGGCACTTACCGCGTTGGTGCAGACCCGAGGCATGAAAGGGATGCTGAGTGTGGTGTTCCTCATTTCCCCGCTGATGTCCATCACGATGGCGGTTATCGGGTATAAGATTTTCAGGCGGACTGAGGAGGAGAAAACGGATCTCTCATAAACAACTGGTTTTGCCGTCAGGATATTTTTGTGGAATAAGATAAAATGAATATGGAAAAGAAAAAGAAAAGGAAAGTTTCCCTCTGGAAGTCGCTTCTTGTCAGCATCATCGGAACAGCCATCGGCGTAGGGTTAACCTTTGCCGTCAACAATTGGATGGACAAACGTCAGAAGCAACAGACACAGAGACTGATGGCCATCATGGTGATTCATGACATTGATGAATCGATTAACACTTTGAAAACCTTGAAGGATCAAATGGAAACGATGTACAATGCGACGTTGTATGTCCGAGAACATCTTGACCAGCTGGACTCCGTGCCGAATGACACTCTGAGTTTGGCGCTTTCGTTCATTGTAAATGATGGAGAAGAATTCCGTTTCGACAATTCAAAGGAGAAAATCTTCCATAGCAGTCCTGACACATGGCAAAACTTAGGATGCATGAAGTTTATCGATAACGTGCAGTCTTGTTATTATAGCCGCCAGACGTTCCAAGACATGTATAACAAAGCAATTCTTTGGCAAAGGCCGGTATCTATAGAAGTGTATGAAGCGATGAACAATGATGACAGCAACTTGAGTCTGGAAGAAGTTGTGGATCAATACTATGCAAATTTGCGGAAACTTTTGAAGGAATAATTGGAGGATGGACATGTGAAATATTATATTGACTGTACACCTAGTAAGTTAGGAAGTATTGCGGGTTTGATAAAATACTGGATTCAGGTGAACGACGAGAACAAATTTCTGATGAGCATCACCGATGAAGAGTTGGAAAACTATGTAAACAACATCAACACAAACGGTTTTGCCGTATCAGAAAAAAGTATGATAGGAACATGGAATATGTCGTCGACGGATGAAGTAAACCAGTTTATATTACGAAAAGACCATACTTTTTCGTACGTGTCTATTGTCACCTCACCGGCAAACCTCAACTTCTCACAAGGAAAGCTAAAAAATGTTTATAAAGAAACCGGGACATGGGAACTGAAAGGGGATTCGTTGATTGCAATTCTTGACAGCGTTGATTTTGAGACGGATGCCAGCAAAATGACCATCCAGCCGGAAAAACAAGAGATGTTGGACAATTGGGTTCAGAATTATCAGGAAGAGTATTTGTCATACTTTCAGCAGAAACTCAAGGAAGACCATTTACGGCAAACATGGAGTGTCCGTCTTGATGCTTCGCGCGACAAGATGGAGATGAAGAAAGACAAAAAAACCGTGTATTTCAAGCGGGAGAAATGAGTTTTGTTATTTCCGCACCTTCTTCACGAACTCCTCCACCTCCGGCACACCGACTTGATAGACGATGTAGCCGTCGTAGGGCTCGCGCTTGGTGATTTCGTCGTTGATGGGGGTGAGCATCAGCCATGAAGATCACATAAACAAATCGTCCAGTGTCACCTCTTGGTTCACATCTTTGGAATGCTCGTTTGGAGTGATGCCGTTTGTGGTGACCATCACAAGCTGGATGGAGTGTGTCTTCGTGTGCTGTTTGCTGGCGAGGAAAGAGTCGATTTTTCTGGACAGCACGTTTTCGTACTGCTTGTCAATCGTGAACTTGTGCTCGCTGAATTTCATCTCGCAAAGAAAATCGGTGCGTTCTCCGTTCCATTCCAGCACGAGGTCTATTTGCGCGGTGCCGCCATCAGGTGCCGCACCGTGCCAGCAATAGTTCCGATTGATGGTGGCGATGCGCAGCTTTTCCTTTATTTGGGGGAGATGCTCTATGCAGAGGAGCTCGAAAGTGTTGCCTGCCCAAGAGTAGAACGCGGGCGTGCGCTGAAGACTTCGCCAATTTCCGGCTGCTGCGCCTTTCCCGAATATGAAGTGCAGGTAAAACAGGGAAAAAATTTTTTCTTGAAAAAGTCAGCCGTTTTCAACTTTTTTTTTGAAAATGGCTGAATTTTTTGGTTCAGGAAAAATGTATTTTTTGCCTCAATAGGTTAGTCTTCTGGGAGGTGATGAGTAAACGGTGATTTGATATGGAATAATAATAGGGTCTAATGAAAAAAATTGAAAAAAGACGCATCACTCGTCACGTCTCATCAACAGTAAACCGCTAACCGCTAACAGTTTCGCTGCCTCTTCACACCACCGCCGCCACAAAGTAGTAGATCATCAGTCCCACGCAGGTGAGTTTCAGCACGGTGCCCGTCAGCAGCCCGACGAACGAGCCGGTTCCCGCCTTCAGGGCCTGTCCGAGCGACATTCCGTTCTCGCTCCTGTTGGCGAGGATCTCGCCGGCGACGGCCCCCACGAAGGGTCCGAGCACGATGCCCCAAGGGCCGAGGAAGAGTCCGGCAACCAGTCCGATGGTGCTTCCCCACACGCCGGCCTTCGACCCGCCCATCACCTTCGTGCCCCAGACCGGCACCACGGCATCCAGGATCTGGACCACCACGGTCACGATGCCCCAGACCAGCAGGAAGCGCCAGCCGAACTGCACCTTGTTGGTGGCGTGGAGCAGCCAGAGGCCCCCGTATGCCACCGGCACGCCCGGCAGAACGGGCAGGATGCATCCCGCCAGCCCGACCAGCAGGCAGACGGCGCCCAATATAATGAGTATGGTGTCCATATTTCTCAGTTCGTTTTCCTCCGGCCGTTAGACGGGTGCGGGAGGGATGGGATTAATAGGCGGCAAAGATACGGAAAAAGAAAGATAAGAGGGTGTCTTTGATGGTTTTTTTGAAAGGGAGGGGGATTGTCGTTGTTGGAATGGGGTGGAGATGCGAAAAAAGTGTGGTTTTATGCAGTTGTTGTCTTGAAAAATGCTATTTTTGCGGGTTGAAACTTATAGTTTGAGCAAGATTGCCTGATTAACAATAAGAATATGCCCAGAACAAAATCCAACACCCAACCCAAACAGAAACCCGGCAAATCCATGGAGGCGGCCCTGTGGGAGTCGGCCAACAAACTGCGCGGCGCCGTGGAGCCTGCCGAATACAAGCACGTTGTGCTGTCGCTCATCTTCCTCAAGTATGCCGGCGACCGCTTCGAACAGCGCAAACAGGAGCTGATGGACCAGGGACTGAAAGAGTATGTCGATACGGTGGAGTTCTACACGGCGGAGAATGTGTTTTATCTGCCCGAGAACTGCCGATGGTCGTATATTATGGAGAACGCCAAACAGCCTAACATCTTCCAGATCATTGACGATGCTTTAAGCAATATTGAGAAGAAAAACAAGCAGTTGGCGGGCGCGTTGCCCAACAACTACTACTCCAACCTCGGGTTAGACAAAACCAAGTTCGCCTCGTTGTTAGACGAAATCAACAAACTGGACACCATTGCGGATTCGGAGAACGACCTTATCGGGCGGGTGTATGAGTATTTCTTGGGCAAGTTCGCCATTGCGGAAGGCAAAGGCAAGGGTGAATATTACACGCCGAAGTCTATCGTGAATCTCATTGCCGAACTCATTGAGCCATACGACGGCAAGATTTATGACCCCTGTTGCGGCTCCGGTGGCATGTTTGTGCAGTCGGTGAAGTTTGTGAAGACGCATCACGGCAACCAGAAGAACGTGAGCGTGTATGGGCAGGAGAACACCAACACCACCTTCAAGCTGGCGCGCATGAACCTCGCCATCCGTGGCATTTCGGCCGACATCCGACAGGGCGACACCTTCCACAACGACCAGCACAAGGACTTAAAGGCGGATTACATCATGGCCAATCCACCGTTCAACCAGAAGGCCTGGCGCGAGGAGAACGAGCTCACCGACGACGCCCGTTGGAGCGGCTACGACACGCCGCCGACCTCCAACGCCAACTACGGCTGGATATTGAACATCCTCGCCAAACTCTCCACCAACGGAGTGGCGGGCTTCCTGTTGGCCAACGGGGCTTTGAGCGCGGACGGCACGGAGCTTGCCATCCGGAAAAAACTCCTTGAGAACGACAAACTGGAGGCTATTCTCATTCTGCCGAGAAACCTTTTCTACTCCACCGATATCAGCGTGACGTTGTGGATATTGAACAACAACAAGAAAGCGCGGGTGGTGACCAAAAACGGACAGGAAATCCACTACCGCGACCGCGAGAACGAAATCCTCTTTATGGATCTCCGCCAGAAAGGCATTCCTTTTGAGAAGAAATATGTGGAACTCGACCCGGACACGCGAGACGCGGTGACCCGCACCTACCACGATTGGCAGCAGGAAGGACACGGACAGACCTACCACGACGAGCCCGAATACTGCTATTCCGCCACGTTAGACGAAATACGGCAGAAGGGCTGGAGCTTGGTGCCCAGCAAGTACATCGAATTCCGCAACCGCGACGAGCAAATCGATTACGACGCGAAGATGCGGGAGTTGCAAGGTGAGTTGCGGGAGTTGTTGAAGCAGGAAGAGGAAAGCAAGAAGGAACTGAAGGAGTTGTTTGAGAAGTTGGGGTATAAATTATAACAACAAAAATATTCTTGCAAATTTTGCAAAAACTTGCAAGAATTATCAAGAATACAAAAACTTTTGTATCTTTGCGCCCAGAATCTGAAATGACGAATTATGATAGAACTTCCGCCTAAAATAGACAAGAAGACCCTTCTTGACGCTGTAATGATGGATGTTGATGCTGGCCTTGTTCCCATTATCAATAAAATAAACACTGATTATGAATACTGGGACAAAGTGAAGTATAAACCTCTGCCTAAAGGTTATACTCCCGAAATGCTATGGACATTTGTGAAAGCTTCGCGGTTGAGGGGGATGATTCCTGTGTGGGACAAGTATGGCATCAACTTGTGTGTTACAAGTCAGATGCAGCGTATATGTCATAATTTTGATATGAAGTTTGGCAGTTTCTGGGAAGCCGACAATGATTCGCAAAGTTCTGAAAAGAAATACTATTTGTCGAGTTCCCTAATGGAAGAGGCCATCTATTCCAGCAAAATGGAGGGCGCTTCCACTACCCGCATTGTGGCCAAAGAGATGTTGAGGAAGAAAAAATCGCCTCAAAACAAAGCGCAACAGATGATAGTCAACAACTATATGACGATCCAGTATATAGTAGAGCACAAAGATGAACCGTTGACAGAGAAGGGGCTGCTGTATATCCATAGACTGATGACAGAAAAGACGTTGGACAATCCTGAAGATGCCGGCCGTTTCAGGACAAACAACGATGTGGTGGTGGCCAATATGGTGGAAGGGGATATTGTCCATACTCCGCCCACCTTTGAAGAGATTCCCGAATTTGTAACAACTTTGTGCGACTTTTTCAACAATGATAATCAGGGTACCTTTATCCACCCCATCATCAAAGGCATCATCATCCATTTTATGGTGGCTTATATGCATCCCTTTGTGGATGGCAATGGTCGGACGGCGCGTGCTTTGTTCTATTGGTATATGCTGAAAGAGAACTACAAGCTTACGGAATACATGTCCATCTCAAGGGTGATTGCGAAATCGAAAACCAGTTACGAGAAATCTTTCCGCTATACGGAAAATGACGGCAACGATATGGGGTATTTTGTGGCATACAATCTGAGAGCGTTGGAAATCTCTTTCCAGCAGCTTCGCGACTATATCCAGCGGAAGCAACGGGAGAAAAAGGCGGCCTCCGCCTTTATGAAAGCGGGGAATATCAACCGGCGGCAGGCTCTGGTTTTGCAACGGCTGATGGAAGAGCCCGACACCATTTTTACGGTAAAAGATTTGCAGGAGCAATTCTCCGTCTCCTCGATGACGGCCAGAAAAGACCTCTCCGACTTGGTGCGGCAGGGCTATCTGGAAGAGATCGCCATCAACAAAGTGACTCGCGGGTATATTAGAAAACAGGAGGAGGAATAATGGAATATCAACATTTAGATGACTATATTGGTGAGATGATTTAAGGACCAAATAGCCACTATAAAAGACTTTGATTGTTTGTGACATAATGATTGAGAGAAGCATTTTTAATTAAAAACATTATAATAAAATATGGCAACAGTAATGATAACAGAAGAGCAACTCAAAAATACGTTGTCTTTGCAATTAGTTAATTGCGATAAATTTGTGAATAGCCTATTTAAATATATGTCCGCAAGTCGTGTACTTGAAATACTTGAGAACGAGCCTCATCAAATTGGCTTCGTATCACCAGAGAGTTGGTACGATCCATATGAGACAAAGTACCTAAATACAGATTACTCAGCATTGCATGGATATAAACAACCTAAAATATATTGTTTTTGTGCAAGGATGGATACTTTTAACGAGGAGGCTTCTTGGAAAATTTACAAAAAAGAAAAAGAACCTTTGTTGCGTCTGAGAATTAAAACCATGGATTTTTTATCAGGTCTGAATGACTTTGCAAAAGAACACCAATGTGACATTTATTTTTCTCGGGTTGATTATCGTTTAAAAAAGAATGAAATAGATGAATTGTATAAACCCTCGAGTCTATATTATCATGAATTTTTTGATAGTTTTGACGACAAACAATATGTCAGAATTATGTCGTTGAAGAGATGGGCTTATAGATATGAAAATGAATATCGTATTTTTATCATTCCCAGGAAAGAGGAAAGTGTAAGAGATTGTATTAAAAATGGTGTCCTATTCGTTCCCGTCCCGCTTCAAATGATATTAAATTTCACATTCTACCCCGCGAGTAAAACAGACGACAGTCTTGCATCTCAAATTGAAAAAGCTAAATATGAAGCAGAATACAAATTGATAAAAGAACGAATAGTATCATGTTACCCAGAGGCAAAAGTAGCCAAATCAAATCTGTATTCGAAAATAAAGAAAGTCGAAAGGATAGAAGTATGACGATCCAGCGTTTAGGCGACTACATCCGCGAAGTGAACGTCCGCAACCGCGAATTGAGGGTGACGAACCTTGTTGGTCTCACGATTGATAAGGCGTTCATTCCCTCGGTGGCAAATATTATTGGCACGGACCTTTCAAACTACAAAGTGATTGAAAAGGAACAATTTGCCTGTAGTTTGATGCAGGTGAGCCGTGACGGGAAAATACCTGTTGCGATGTTCGAGGAAGATGCTGCCATCATGTCGCCTGCATATCCGATGTTCGAGGTTGTTGATAAAACCGTCTTATTGCCCCGTTACTTGATGATGTGGTTTTCCCGCAAAGAATTTGACCGCGAGGCCAGTTTCTATGCTGTTGGCGGTGTGCGTGGCAGTTTGACTTGGGAAGATTTTTGCAACATGCGCCTTCCCATCCCCACCATCGCTCGCCAGCGCGAAATCGTGTCGGAATACGAGACGCTGACGCGCCGCATCCGCCTCAACGAGCAGATGATTGCCAAGCTGGAGGAAACCGCGCAAGCACTTTACCGCAAGATGTTCGTGGACGGGATTGACAAGGAAAACGCAGTCGTCAAAGACATCTGTGAGATACAATCTGGATTTGCTTTCAAAAGTGAATGGTGGCAAAAAGAAGGGATTCCTGTGATAAAAATAAATAACATTCGCAACAACACAATATATAGAGACGAATGTGACTGCGTTTCAGAGAACAAGGCAAAAATCGCACATAGAAGCACCGCACATAAGGGAGATATCGTGATGGCCTTAACAGGGAATGTTGGTAAAATATCTATTGTACCAGATGAAGGTTACCTTGTAAACCAGCGCGTGGGATTGTTCAGGGTTGATGATGATATGAGGGAATATCTATACCTTGTTCTGAGCAGTACGGAAATACAAAATGCAATTCTAAGTATTGGAGGAGGAAGTGTTCAGACTAATATTAGCCCTAATGATATTGAATCAATCCAAATAACACTGCCACACAACGAAGAAATGAGGAGTTTTCACAATCAAGCCTCACCAGTCTTTAACACCATACTTTCGAAACAACAAGAAAATTTAAAATTAACCCAATTACAGTCTTTGCTATTGGCGAGGATGGGGAAATAAAAAAAGAGATTGTGATGTTGTTACCAAAATATATTGATACGAATAAAAAGGAACGAATAGGTGTTAATAAAGCAGCTCTGCTGTTGTCGAAAATGGGGTTGATTTTTCGAGAAATATCGAACTCTGACACAGGGGTTGATGGACAAGTTGAAGTGGTTGATGAAAATAGTAATGCAACAGGACGATTAATGGCTGTTCAGATTAAATCAGGTAGTTCCTATCTTCATGACAATGGAGATAATTGGAAGTTTTGTATCGATGAGGCACATAAAAACTACTGGCGATTATTCCCGATTCCTGTAATGTTATTAGTTTATAATCCTACCGACGAGAATGTTTATTTCGTAGATGCAAAATATGTTTTAAATACAACCGGGAAGATAGAGATTCCTAAAAAGAATGTTTTATGTAATGATAATAAGGAGAAATTTCTCAAAACTATAGGTGGTTGTTTGGTCTCTTATAGTAATATAGAAGGTGTGTTTCAATTCATGCTTCAAGAAAGATGTACCGACAGATCATTTTCCGTTTCTTATCTGGAATTGTTTATTACTGGTCTTACAAACTTATGCAATGATCTATTTTTTGATGTGTCAATAGCCACAGATATTGCAGATGTAAATGGTGAAGGCATCGGTATTTCAATTGATCATGATTTTTTATGGAATTATGTCGCATATCTTGTAAAAGAAAATCTTGCAGAAGTTAACTTTCATGCTTGTCTGTATGATTATGAAGTGAGAATGATCCAACCTAGATTTTTAGCGCCTCTAACATATAGAGGGAAACAGTTGTTGGAATACATTACTCAATTAGAAAAGCAGCATTTAGATGAAAGCAGTGTTTCTATAGTATGTGAGAGTTTTGTGAATCTTCAATTTGACTATTATTCAGAGAAACGATTGAATAGACTAACAGAATTACAGTCTTTGCTATTGGCGAGGATGGGGAAATAGATAGAGATATAGGGGATGTTTACAATATTGTTTTAATAAATACAACAAATTAATAATTATGAATCGAGATTCTTCAGATGCGAGTTTGCACGATCGGGTCATCACTGAAATAAGGAATGTCCTAAATCAAAAAGATTTTGACATCTACGCAAATCCAGGGCAGGAAAAAAATGCCTGTATAGGCAATAATTATCCAGATGTGATTTTGACAGAGAAAGGTACTACAAAAGTTCGTTTTATTTTGGAAGTGGAAACGGAAGCAAGTGTAACGTGGGAGGAAGCTACTAGTCAATGGAAGAAATATGCTAAAGAGATTAACGCAACGTTCTATCTTGTTGTTCCGAAAGAACTATTAAGCAAAGCCATCACCTTATGCCGTCAAGCAGGTATAAATGTAAGATATGTCACTTATTCTATCGATTTTTCAAATATAATCACATTCAACTTCAATTAATATGGCTATCTTTGGAATTATTTGCAGTGGAGTAGGTGGTGTTATCATAACATTGGGGTATTCTTTCTTAAAGAATAGAATGCAAGTGATGAAATGCCAATATATAGAAGACGATATTTTGTCAAAAGTTCCACTAAAAGGTGAAAATGAGATGATTCAGGAGAATTTGCATTGCAAAAGATTCAGATTGATCAATACTACAAATCAAGATATCAAGGAATTTAAAGTTTTATTCCAATTTGATGACACATCAGTAATCACAGATTGTTACACTACTTCAAAAGAAGGATATAACAGACAAAAAATCCGAGTTAATAAGGTGAATAAGAATGAGGCAGAAGCTCTAGTTAAGAATTTCAATCGAAAGGATTGGATTGAGTTCACTGTGACTGTCGCAAACATCACTAATAACAAGTATTACATTACAGAAACCAATTGTATTGGGTTTAAGATCAAATGTAAAGACAAACGAAAAGACACTGCAAAATCTAAATCTCAACAATCGGATGTTGTATTGATAAAGCGTCATCATTAAGGAAAAGTCAGAAAATGAGTAATAACATATTCGTTATAGGAAATGGCTTTGATTTGGATTTAGGACTTCCCACAAAATTTTCAGATTTTGCGAATTCCAAGTTTTGGCCAATTGCGAAGAAAAAAGGTAAACCTCAAGAATTACCAACTCGTACTGCACGTGGGAGTTTTATGGCTATGCTGCCGCTACATCAAAACACTCTTTTGGAACACTATTTGGAGAACAGACGTCATAAAGAATCCTGGTTTGATTTGGAGGGGTATTTGTTAGATTATGCATCACCAAATATCAGCAAACAAATTGTAGACCCTAATCATGAGTTTGAATCTGAAATTCAGGAAAATATCGCATATTATTATAAGGTTCAGAACTCATTATACAATTATATCTCAGAAGTTCAAAGCAATAATACGATTAACACGAATAGCATAGCTGGCAAAGTTTTGCATGCGGTTGTTGAAAACGGTTATTTTGATCATATTTGTTCTTTTAACTATACTGATCTGAATCTTATTGCAAATCAATTGGGTATTTCAAAAAAGCTTAACTATTATCACATTCATGGATCCGTAGCTAACAATTCTATTATTTTAGGCGTAGATGAAACAAAATTACGTAAAGGTTACGAATGTTTCCATAAAACATCAAGCAAACATTATACATCCCATAACTTATACACCGAATTAGATAATGCCAATGAAATAGTGTTCTTTGGATTGTCTTTCGGTAAAATTGACTACAGCTATTTTGATCATTTGTTCAAGATGATTGCCAATGCGGAACGAATGTCAGAGGCAAGGGAAAAATATATTACAATATTCACTAAAAACGACAATTCTCGACAAGGAATAATCTCCAATTTGCGAGAAATGGACATCAATATGCAACGTTTATATGCTCAATCTCATTTTCAAATTATTTGTACTGAAAAAGGGCTTGATTCTAGAGAATTCCTTGACTTTCAAGACAGATTGTATAAAAACAGGCTTATGGATTTTAGGAAAAAGAAGTCTCAATGATTTTTACAAAATGAATGCCAGAGACCGATTTTTGGATATATTAACTAAAGTAAGGTTAACGTTTTAAAGCAATTAAACAAAAAGGACAAAAAAAACAAATATATGAAAGGCTCTGCATCGCATCTTTTAGAGTTTTAGGAAGGTTCCAGAAAACGGTTTGTCATTTCGGTCTATTAGCGCAATTATGACTGGAAATAGGAAATCTGGGAAATGTAGAAAGATGTCCATCCTGAAGAACCTGTTCAAAGTATATCAGATTGACGAAGATGATCTTGTGTTTGGACTTGCTCCGATAAAAGAAGAGAACAACGAAGAATAGCAACCACCTAAAGAAACTTCTATTCTTTGAATTTGCATAAAAATGTACAATTTTAAAAATAAAATCACACCATATTGATTTTTTTGTATTTTTGCGCTTTGAAAAAACAATGAAGTATGATACAAGAAATAAAGATAAAAAACTTCCTGTCTTTTAAGGATGAAGTTACTTTGGATTTCACAGCATCTAAAGATAAGTTTGCTGAAGATTATCAGGTCGTGCAAATTAATGAGCAGACTCGATTGTTACGATTTGCGGTTGTATATGGCTATAACGCTTCTGGGAAAACGAACTTGCTGGAAGTATTTGATTTTTTAGCTCAGTTTTGGTCATATAGACCTTCCGATATGGATGAAGAAACCGGTGTTATTCCTTTTAGACTAGATCAGATGTCTTCTAAACAACCGTCCCGTTTTGAATTGGTTTTCTATGTAAAGAACACAAAGTATTGGTATCAGTTGGTATTAGATGAGCATCAGGTGTTTTTAGAGAAACTTTTTTATTACAAAAGTATTCAACCCATTATGTTGTTTGAAAGGGTGTTGGAAAACAATCTTTCTGTTATTCATTTTAATACTACAAATATAAATGCTGATAAAATCAGTAATTCAGCAAAAGAGTCGATTAGTGAAAAATGTCTGAAAAACACGTCTTTCTTTGTTGCACGAAACCAAGTGAATGTTAGCCTTCCTCTAATCGATACGGCTAAAGATTGGTTAAGAAAAAATATCATGCAAGTCATTACACCCTCCACAAGCTTGACCAAATATGCTCAACGAAAAACATCTGAGGACACTGAAATAGTAAATCATATTCTTGGCTTTCTAAAAGAAGCTGATTTCAATATATCCGATATCTCAACAGATGTGGTAAACAGACATCTATCAGAAGAAGCCATAAAGTATTTTTTGGAAGATGATGAAATACCCAAGAATGAAAAAGAGCGCATTAAAAGAGACAAGACAATCCCAACACTTCAAACATCTTTTTTACATACAGTAGAAACTGATAAGGGCCAAGAAATTTATCAATTTTTAGGGAAAGATGAGTCTCGGGGAACAATACGAGTATTTGGGTTAGAAGCAGCTTTGTATAGTGTATTGCAACAACAAGGTTTTTTGCCCATTGACGAAATCGAGGCTTCTTTACATCCGAAACTGTTAGAAAAAGTTTTATATGAGTACCTGAAAGTCTCTGCCAGGTCTCAAATTTTGGTTGCAACCCATAATGATGGATTACTGGATCTGGTGGATGATCTTATCAGAAAAGATTCGGTATGGTTTACTGAAAAACAGAAATCTGGTGTGACTGACCTATATAAGCTTACTGATTTTAGGGGTTTAAATCGTCTGTCTTCTATTAGAGAGGCGTATCGTAACAAGCGGTTTGGTGCTACAATGAAATGAACATGGGAAAAAGAGGGCTAGGCAAAGACATAGAACAACGATATTTTGAAGCTGTTCCTACTCCTTCAGTTGAGATGAATGAAGGCATGAGGGAAATGGGATCGTATCCCTTTGTCATCAGTGGAGGAAAGAACACAGAACATTATTATTTCAAACACATCAACGAAAAAACAGATTACAAATTTATTGTCAAGCCGGAGTTTTTTGGTGATGAGTCTAATTATACTGATGTTTTTCCAAAGAGAATAAAGAAGATCTTAAACAAAAACAACGATGCTCAAATCTTTTGCGTTTTTGACTGGGACACCGTTCGTGGACATAAGAAGAAGCTTGAGAAACACCAAGCTTTTGTCAACCAATTTAAAACCGAGATTGATTCCGGAACGGTTGTCGTTTGCCCAAGTATGCCCAGTATTGAATATTGGTTCTTGCTGCACTTTGAAAACTATACCGAGTTAATTCCACGTTGCGGTCGGAAAATACAGACGCTTCTTTCGCCCTATATGATGCCGTACTTTCCAGATTCAAAGAAAAAATTGCTCAATCTGCTGAAAAGTGAAGAGTATATCAATGAATCCGAATGGGTTGAAAAACTATGTGCTGATGGAAAGTTGGATGCTGCTATTAAACGAGCAGAAGATAACATCAATGCTGCAAATAATGCTGGTGAATTAGACAATCAATCTTATTCGTACGTGTATAAAGTGTTTAAAAATGTGAAATAGTCTATGTTTCTATTCAACGAAAGCCTATTGGAACAATCCGTCATTTCCCTGCTGCAGGAGCAGGGTTATGATTATGTCAAAGGCGAGGACATCACCCGCGACCTTGACGAGGTGGTGTTGCGCGATGATCTGGCAGAATATCTGCACAACCGTTACAAGAACGACGGCATCACCGATCAGGAGGTGGAGAATGCCATCCGCATCATCACGCAGAAACAGGGCGGCACACTCTACGCTGAGAACAAACACACCCTCAACCTGCTGATGGACGGATTCTCGCTGAAACGCGAAGACCCCGCCAAGCAGAACCTGTACATCTATCCCATCGCTTTCGACGAAGCCAACCAGAAACACAACATCTTCAAGGTGGTGAACCAGTTCGACATCACCGAAATCGAGCACCGCATACCCGACATCATCATCTTCGTCAACGGTCTGCCCGTGGTGGTGTTCGAGTTGAAGAGTGCCACCAAGAAGGATACCACTATCGAGAATGCCTACAAACAGCTCACCATCCGCTACCGCAGAGACATACCTTCCTTGTTCAAATACACGGCTTTCCTTGTGGTCTCCGATGGCGTGAACAGCAAATTCGGCACCCTTTACACCCCATACGAATTTTTCTACGCTTGGCGCAAAGTGAATGCCAAAGACAAGGCCTGCGACGGCATCAACTCGCTCAAGACGATGATTGCCGGAATGTTCCGCAAAGACCGGCTTATCGATGTGATTCACAACTTCGTCTATTTCCCTGACACCTCCAAAGACGAAAAGAAGTTCATCTGCCGTTATCCGCAATATTTCGCCGCCCGCTCGCTTTTTCAGAATATATTGAACCACAGCAAACTCAACGCAGGAGGCGACGGCAAAGGCGGCACCTACTTTGGTGCTACGGGTTGCGGCAAGTCGCTGACGATGCTCTTCCTGTCGCGATTGCTGATGAAAAGCAAAGCCTTGTGCAGTCCTACCATCATTTTGATTACCGACCGCACCGACCTCGACGACCAGCTCTCGCGCCTGCTGCTCAACGCCAAGCAGTTCGTGGGCGACAGCGTGATAGAGCAGGTGGAGAGTCGCGAGGATTTGAAAGCCAAACTGCAAGGCCGCACCAGCGGAGGTGTGTTCCTTACCACCATACAGAAATTCTCGAAGGACATCAATCTGCTGTCCAACCGCGCCAACATCATCTGCATCAGCGATGAAGCGCACCGTACGCAGACCAATTTGGAGGAAAAGTTGGCCATTACGGAGGCCGGCGTGAAACGCTCGTATGGTTTTGCCAAGTACTTGCGCGATTCGTTGCCGAATGCCACCTACGTGGGGTTCACCGGCACGCCAATAGATTCTACGATGGAGGTCTTTGGCGCTGTCGTGGATGAATATTAAATGATAGAAGCCGTGGAGGACGGCATCACCAAATCC